>Ga0075730_102_pt1 | contig 34654 bp, 33 predicted proteins | sample RifGroB1_FD_68422 | JGI IMG/M metagenome (GOLD analysis project Ga0075730, IMG submission 68422) | Microgenomates bacterium GW2011_GWB1_40_9
TTTCTGATTGACAAATTCTAATTTTCCTTGTTCTTTCTTCAGTATCCATTCAATTATCTTCTCGTTTTCTTCTGGTTCAAGCGTGCATGTGGAATACACAATGGTACCACCTGGTTTTGTTGAACTTACTGCTGAGCGAAGAAGCCATTTTTGACGTTGAACTAATTCCTTGATGGCTTTTACAGACCAATGTTCGTATGTTTTAGGGTTTGATGTTGCAAAAGTCCCTTCCATACTACACGGTGCGTCTACAAGAGTTCTATCAAAATACTCAGGATATTGTTGCCAGAGTGTTTGGCCAGCTGAAATGATGACAGATGTGTTTGTTACACCTTGAGTTTTCAGATTTGCCTGGAGTTTATATCCTCTGATTCTACTGTTGTCATTTGCAATAATTTTGCCTGTATTGTTCATGAGGGCTGCTATTTGTGTTGTTTTACTTCCAGGAGCAGCTGCAATGTCAAGTATTTTTTCATTTGGCTGTGGCTCAAGAGCAAGGACGGGAAGCATACTCGAGAGACTTTGAATGTAAAATAGTCCATTTATATATGCGTCAAGATCAAGAAGCATTCGTTTATCGCTTTTGATGATAAAGGAAATTGGGGAGATAGTTGACGGTTCATAAAGGATTTTTTGTTGATCAAACAGATGCGTAAGTTGATCAACTGTTGTTTTTAACGTATTTACACGTAGCGTTGTTGGTCGGGAAAGAGTATAAGCTTCAAGAATTGTATGAAGTTTATCCGAAGGAATGATTGATTCTAATCGATTTAAGAATTCTTTCGGTAAATTTCTCCATGTTTGTGACATACAGGGTATTGTACTATAATTTTGCTACGCCTCCGTGGCGCAATTGGTAGACGCGTATGCTTCAGGAGCATATGTTGAAAGACTTAGAGGTTCAAATCCTCTCGGAGGCACATTATTGAAATATTGTTTTAGCGTATTTTGAAAGTAAACTCGCGAGAATATCCTCAAATTTAATTCCGTGTAAACCGATTACTTCAGTAAGTGGAAGGCCTTTATCTGGTCCAAAGGCTGTGTTTGGATTGCAGTCCGTAAAATAGGGGGTTCCTGATTCTTCATCATAACGAATATCAAACTTAGCGTAATCTTTGTGCCTCAGCCCATTAAAAGCACGTACAGCAAGCTTTGCAATTTTTGACGCTATTTCCTCGGGAACCTTTCTGTATTTATACGCTTTGCTATCATCATAACTTTCTATACTCGTAAAATAGTGTTTCCCATCTGGTTTAATTCTGAATATTTTCTCACCCATAAAAACATGTTTTTTTGTTCTATCGTCATAGACAACAACCGTAAATTCAGGGCCACCTATGAATTGCTCAACAATGACGCCCAATTTATACTCCCCGATCATGTCGTCAACTTTTTTTTCTGCATCTTTAATCGTTTCTTTGACTGCATGATTATCAATGCCAACACTTCCACCACTTTCGTTGAGTTTAACGATAAGCGGAGGTTTCAGAGTTTCTTGAATTTTTGTTCCTGCATATCGTATATATTGAAATTGAGGAGTTGGTATTTGATATGCGATAAGAAGTTGTTTTATGAGATGCCGGTCATTCCCTATAACGAGCCCCTGCATTTCTGCGCCTGTGTAGGGAACATTCGCAAGCTCTAGTGCCGCTGGTATTGAAGTTTGAAGCGCGTCTCTTCCTTTGAGTGTATCGACAAGATTAAGAACAAGATCAGGTCGGTCAACAAGTAAGTTTGTAAGAAAATACTGATCTCCTGGATATCCTTTTGCCTTAATTCCTAATTTTTCAATTTCTTTTATGACTTCTGCAGCGCGTTCTTCCACCTCCACTTCGGCAAGATAGGATTGTTCATTTGGAAACCAATCACGTTCAACATGGGAATATGCAACAGCAATAAGTTTAAACTTTTTTAAGGCTTCTTTATCTATGGCAAGTTCAATCTTTTCTGGTTCTGGCTTTTTCGTTTCAGAAGAGCCTTCAAATTTAACAATAATTTTCTTTTTGTCAGTTCCATTCATAGGCAGTAATACTATTTAAGTGTAAAGAACAAAGGGAGAAAATGCAATCAGTTGGTAAGTTTGAGTTCTTTAAATTGCTTAATGTGATTGTAATGTTCTTGAAACGAACTGTATATTTCAGATGAGGAAGTTGCATACAGAAGTGCTTCTTGATAGAGATCATACGGACTTTCTTTTGATGTGACGTAGAGAATAATATCGTTTCCTGCATCAAATGCCTGTTTCATGGTTTCAATTGGATTTATACGTGAACGCTCCAGCATTCCCATATCGTCCGTAACTGTGAGACCTGTAAATCCTTGATTTTTTACAAATGCGTGGAAAAATGGAGATAAACTTGCAGGTTCAGTTGCGATTGTTGCGTAGCGAAGATGTCCAAACATTATAAAATCTATTCCTTTTGATATCGCGTCTAGAAATGGCTGCGCATCAGAGGTAAACCATTCGTCATATGGTGTTTGAATCGATGGAATAGTCAAATGAGAATTAAGAAGTGTTCTGCCGTGACCAGGAAAATGTTTGATTGTTGTTCGTATTGGTTTTGAACATTGGATAGCAAATGACGTTTTTTGAAGTACAGAGATAAGTGTATTTCCGTACGTACGGTTTGTTATATACGCGTTTGGATACCATCCAATATCTCCGATAATACCAAAGTTCGTATTAATTCCGACATTGGCTAATTTTGCACTCGTTGATGCTATGGTGTTACAGAACTTATTATCGTCATATTTACCCAAAACTATCCCCCCTGGATTATCATCATCAATCATCCGTTTCACGGTTCCTCCTTCTTGATCAATGGCAATGATAAATGGAAGAGTATGCGGAATCGTTTGAATTTGTGCGGTTAATGATGCGATATCTGTGTTTGTTAACTCACCCATCAGTATCACTCCTCCTGCGTGGGTGTCGGATATTATATGCGCTGATTCAGAAGATATGGTTGTACCTGTAATTCCCCAAATAAACCGTTGACCAACAGTCTCTTCTAACGGCGTTATTATCTCTGTGGGAGTTTGTGGTTCGTGTCGTGGAATACGGAAATATAAAAAGAAAACGATTGTGAGAAGAACACCAATACTAGTAATAAGAATTATCCATTTCATAGCTGTTGAATTATACTCTAGTCTTCAGGTACAATTGAAATCTAGTGTCATTGCAGACGTGGCGGAATTGGTATACGCGTACGCTTGAGGTGCGTATCCCGTAAGGGGTGGAGGTTCAAGTCCTCTCGTCTGCACTAAATGAAATTTGAGGTCGTACTTTTTGGGTATAGAGCATCCAATCAACCAATCCAAGGTGTTCAAGTTTAGATTGTTGAAAAATGAGTCCGTTAGGGAAAATTGAACACACCAGTTCTCTTTTCTGTTCTAATGATTTTGCTTCAATAAAGGCTTTTGAGAGGTCAGCAAGGAATCCTTCCATAAATGCCACCACGACCTCTATATCAAGGCGAGCGAGCTTGGATTCACTCTGTATGGTCTTTGTAGCAAGTATTTCCAAATCAACTTTATCAAGCTGTTCTTTTGTAAATTCATCGGTATAGATACCCGATAGATTTTTTTCTGCTATCTTGTGTTTGAGTTGTTTCAGCGTTTCAATTTTCTCCTGAACGTTCTCATGTTGTTTCACAAACGACATATACTTATCATTCCATTTTCGTTTTACTTCTTCCAAGAAATCCTGACGAAACATTGGTGAGGGGGTAACAACTTTGAGCAAGTCTATAAACGTTTCATCAATTTTACTGTCCGGTATTGAGATATGACCAGGAGTTCTACAGAAATAATACCCGTAATACTTTGCTTTCCCTTTGCTAAATCCTGCATGGAGAGGGTTATTGCAGATTGGACAGCGTACAAAACCCCGTAAAGGAAACTCTGTTCGTAAGCGTTGATATAATCCTGTTGTTTTTCTTCTGCCAGATAGAATAAATTGAACATTAAAAAATGTTTCTTCACTTATCATCTGCGGTACTTGGTCACTTTTTATTTCCATCCTATGTTTTTTGCTTATCGCATACCCGCAATAGGTTTTATCAGTAAAAATACGTTGCACCTGTTGCATTGTGAGTTTAAATTGGTGTGTCCCTTTTTTTGTAGTTATTTTCCAGCTATTTAGAAGTTTTGCAATACCTTGAAGTGTATAGGCTCCCGTTTCCATGAGCTTCCATGCCTCTTGAACTCGTTCAAAACGGTCAGGGTCTTTGACAATAATTCTTCTTCTATCAGGTAGTGTTTGGTTTAGATATCCTATTTTTGCCTTTCCATGTGGCAATCCGGATTTAATCCTCTGAATTATACTTGCGGATACCCTTTCTGCCTTTGCAGCGTTATCGTAACGGGCAGCAGCAGCAAGAATTGTTGAAAGGAATTCACCTGAAGGAGAATCTTCAATTGATTCTGTGCAGGAAATAAACCGTACCCCGTGCGAAGCAAGAGCCTTCATAATACCAAGGTAATCAGCCGTATCTCTGCTCATTCTGTCTATTTTGTATGCTATGAGGGCGGTAATGTTATTTTTCTTTTGAGAACAGAATGCAAGCATCTTGATAAGAGCTGGTCTGTTTGTCGTTTTTGCAGAAAATCCTTCGTCAATGAAAATATTTGAATCAGAAAGAATATATCCCTGCACCTGTGCTGTTCGTTTTACCGCTTCAATTTGTTGTGCAATGGAAAACGTGGATTGTTCTTCCGTGCTTATACGGACATAGGCAACTGCTTTCTTCTCCATAACCTCATTATCGGTATTAGTTCGCATACGTGTCAACTTCCTTTTTTTGTAATTGATTTTCTGCATAATCAATAAACAAGGTGACGAACGCTTCCAACGTACGACAATACTGTTGGCATTGTTCATCTCGCCAATATTTTGTTTCTTCCGGATGTTTTTGTCGTAGTTCAGTAATGGTCATATAGAATCAAGAATTAGGAAAAATTCATGTGTTTTTAGCTTCAGATTTCTTGAGATTTTTTGCTAACGTATATAAACCAAGCAATGTTACAGGTCTTTCAGAATAAAGGGGGCAATTAGCTATTTCACAGCGTAAAACTTCAGCTGGTTGATAACATACGCAATTCAAACACTTTGCCGAGATTGCGGTTTTCAGTTTCTTGATAGTTTCCTTCAGCTCTTTTTTATGTGTTTTCATATTTCTTTTGTTGTATTTGTTCACACGCTGCGATAATTTCTTTATCGTTTTGTTTTTTAAGATAATAAATTTTCTGTAATTGTCGTTTCAATTCAATTTCTTTTTCCCATAATTCACTGGATGTATCCAAAAGAAAAATAAGATAATTTGCCGACGATAGGAGTAGAGATATGTCACGCTTCATAAATCCATCCTCCAGGGTGACGAAAAGCTAATTGAAATGATATTCCAGATATTCCCCTCCGGTTTTTTTTAAGGTTTAAGTTTAATAAATCAACGTGATATCCATCGGGACTAACGCTTGCTTCTCTTTCAATGAAAAATCCTAAGTCGCATACCATTGCAATTGACCCGCTACCACGGTATTCAATCACCTTTGATGAATTACCTTCACGAGCGACCATGTTAGACAATTGAGAAAGGACGAGTATGGTGCAGTTGTTTTCTTTTGCTGTTTTTTGCAGCTCCAGAGCTGCTTTTGAAAGTCTTGAATATTCATCTGTTCCTTCAGTGAATATATTTTGAATAAAATCTATGACAACAAATTCAAATGTATGTTTCTTAATCTCATCCTCTATGTCTGAAAGTTGGTACGTCTGGTCATAGAAAAACAGGAAATCGCCAAGTGATTCCAGTTTTACCTTGGCTTTTGTCTTATTTTCAAATTCTTCACTTGTTAACATTCCCATGCGGATACGAGTTGGTTTAATATTTGAAATTGTACCTAACATACGACTCACAATCATTTCATTTGATATTTCCAATGAAAAATATGCGGACTTGAATCCTTGCGAAGCGATATTTAAAAGGAGTTGTGACGCTAGGTAACTTTTACCAATACCTGTTGCACCCCCTATAACTACGAGTTCTTTTCGTAAAAAACCACCATCCAATTTTTCATCAAGAGTTGAAAATCCTGTTTTCATAAACTCCATGTCACCTTTGCTTGATTCAATGGAAAAAATGACATCAGAAACTCGTTGTATTAACGGTTTTTGCGTCAACATAGTGTCTTCCTCCTTCCTGTTTTGTGGTAATTGTCTGCTTCCACTTCGCTATTTGAGAAAGAATTGTTACAAAATCAAAACCCTTTGAAGACCAGAATGAATCTTTTAAAAGCCATTCAGCACACTGCCACATTTCATTTACAGTAAAACCGTTTAAAATAGATTTGATTGCTTTGGTCTGTTTAGCAGCGGTGGGGAATAGATTTGTAGAATACTTCCGATTAAAGGAAGAGATTAATTCCTTATAAGACATCAATGAAGATTTTTGTATTAAAGGGTCTTTCTGTTTATCAACAGTATCTTTAGATACTGTATTATGTATTGTTCCTGTTGTGTTCTGCAACGTTGCAGGATGCAACTTACGAGAGCTTAAATTAAGATATAGTCGATTGGAGTCATCCAAATTCGTAAAGTACAATTTGCAACTTACGAGAGAATAGTTGATTTGACGTGCTGGAATTGTTTTTCCAACATGAATTTTTCTTGACGTGAGTTGCGTTTTGCAACTTACGAGATTGTGTTTACGAAGCTCTTCAACATATGCTTTTAAAGCATATTTATTATTAATTCCAATGGCTTTCATTAATGTAGCTTGTGAGGGATAGCAAACGCCTTTCGTTCCGGCGTAGTATATGAGCGTCAGCAATAATCGTTCTGCTCCTGGTGACAGTTCCATAATATTGAATGCTTTATCTTCTGTATCCATGTTCTTCTCCATCTTTCCTACCATCCATAAAATTCGGAACTAATATATATCCTTTTCCTAAACAGGCCTGACATTGTTTCTCTCCATACTTGAGTGTTCCGAAACCGTTACATACCACGCAGCGTTCTGCATGTATTTGTGGGGTGTTGTTGTCCGTGGTCAATAAGGGTTTTTCATCCATAATCTTTCCTTCCTTTTGATAAGGCTATTTATTTAGCCACGCGATAAACTCTTTTTTTGTTCTTCTACCGTGACGTAGGCGAAACATTTCTTTACTCCATTTTCCAATAATATTTTTTATGTGCTCCATGAGGCTTATTTTTTCATACAAAAATGGAGTCTTATGAATCGGGGAAGAAAAGTGGGACAAGTGAAGAGTATTTAGCTTGAGAAATACCTCTGAAGGTTGTTGTTACGTTACAGATTTAAACAAGAATGACTTTTTTTCTCTGTATATTTTTTCTGTAATCCTCATAATGCTGTATAGAACAAAAAAACTTATTTGTATGGAAATGATTTTCAGAGAGGTTTAGAGAGTAATCTATAGGTTTATTACAGAGGTGGTGTGCACAACGCTGATTATGTATGAATTTCCATTCCCTGTCGTTTTTTTTGGATAATAATTTTCGTTTGGAAAAACATTCCTGATTTTCACGTCTTGTGCAATAATGGGGTTCTATTATTGGATTTCCATGTCGTTCAAGAGCCTTACCACAGATATAACAACATGCATTTAGTATTCCATTTGGACTTTTTTTACGCAACAAAGCAAGTATTTCTCCATCTACATCTTCTGAACAATTCCAATCACAATCATTTCTTATTGCTTCAAGCCAATTTGCAACGTAGGAGAGACCGTCTTGTTCAAGAAATAGCACATACGCAATTTCGTTTTGATTAAGTATTGTTCTATTTGCAACGAGTCGTACTATTTCACAGAAGGCTCTGTTTTCAAAATCAGACTTAAGAAGTTTACTTTTTAACCGTTTTGAGATAGATTGTGTAGATTTAGGAATAAAACATGCAAGACTAGTGGCTATCAAATCAATTAATTCAGGGTCTTTAGACAGTAATCGCAAAGAAAGCACCGATTTTATTGCAGAAAAAAAATACTTCTTTGAATTGAACTTTGCCATCTTTCCCTCCCTCAATCCCTCTTAATTATTTATTTATGAATATAAAAAACTTACTATTATTCTATCTAACACTGGATTATACACATCAAATCAGTCAAACGCATGTAAACTCATTTGTCTACGTTATATAGAATATGCGTAGATATATATCTACAGTACATATATATCATACGTATTACTGTTGAAAATAAATGGAAATATGAAAAACATACTCTTTTAGTATCCAACACTATGTTTACTTTTGTATGGTTCTGGGAAAATGTAAGTAATAATCATATAGCAACGCTGCGAAAATGGAATTTGAACTACCCGTACCCACTCATACAAAAAAGGGATACGTGCGTATCATCTATTGGGAGATTTCAGTTTTACACATGTAGAAAAATTACGTAAGATTTTATCTGCTTTGAAGCGTATATCTTCCTTAATAAGACATCCTTCGCTGGTGAGATTGCTGATTCTCCAAATTTCAGAAACATTGTTTCCATCTGCTTCTGTGTTCATTCCGTAAATATATGTGTAGCGATTGAGCCATATCAAGAAGAATAGAAATAAACTAATCAAAACAAGCATGTACTCTTTGAAAAATTTCATTGAAAATATGAAAACTACGGTTTTTTTGATAGTCTGCATGTTTCTATTTTAGAAAAATCAATCTCATCCAAAGTTGCGTTCTTCTGTATGAACCATATGAATTCAATATAGCTTTTCGTCGTTCAACAAACGCTTTAATGTAATCGTTATAATCCCCCTTTTCAATTGGATGCTTTCCAGCATATACGTCTTCGTCATATTTCAAAATATCCTTTGCGAGTTGGTAGTTTTCTTTGATATATGTTTCAAGAATTGGATAACCTCCAAGCAGAGGATATTGATTTAAGTTGATATTACTTGCCTGTTCGTATAAGGAAGCGTATTTTTTGAACTGAGCAATTTCATCAACCAATGTTATCTCATTTGAAGTAATTAATGCCTCACTCTCTCTAATAAGTGCAAGGGCTTGATTACGAGGTGCTATTGCCTTTCGTCCATAAAAAAAGAACATGGTGTATATAATTAATATCGACGTCACGAGGATTAATATTAGATATTTCATACAGTCAATAATCTGAATATATCACAGCTTCATAATATTGACTATAAACAATAAACTCTACTCCGTCAATTGACCATAATCAAATTATGGCTACGGTAGTACAAAAATTTGGAAAAAAGCTTAGGAAAATCAGAAAGTCCAAGGGGGTAACACAAGAAAAACTTGCAGAGAAGGCTGGTATTGATTTTTCCTACCTCAACCTCATAGAAGGTGGTAAACGGAATCCTACTTTAAAAATTATTGCCAAAATAGCTCGCGTCCTCGGTATACGATTGGACGAATTAATGAAGCTGAAATAGCCAATTCGTTTTCCGTTATTTACTTGTTCTGATATAATCACAACACTTGCCCCATTAAACTTCGCATGATTTCGTTTGAGTTCATAAGACAGGGATATATAGTGTTAAAGGAATTGCCAGTATTTTTGCAGGGGCTCATTGTTTTCGCTTTCGGTTTTTTGCTTTCATGGGTATGCTCAATTTTTGGGATTTGGATTCACAGTTTGTCTTCAAGTGAAAGCGGACTACTCGGAAATGTAATTGGGGCAGGTGCTACATTAGTTGCAGCCATCGCAGGCGTATCATTTGCTTTTGAGCAGTTAAGTAAACAGCTTGAACATAAAGTTATATACGAAGCTTGGATAGATTTTCAAAAACACCTTTATGAATTTTCTGCATCGCTGTCGGTATTTGATACAACAGTTCTTGACTTAAAATATTTTGTCGGTAATCAAACCAATGTGTTTGCAAATTTGGATGACCCACAGAAATACAGACTAAACACTCACCAAAAATTTTTTCAGACATACAGCGACCTTGTACATGCGTATGTTCTATTACTTCAATCATTTGAAACGCATGAAATAATTTTTTTGACATTACGTCAAATGAAAGATGTTTTTGTACGTGAATGTGACGTTCTAATTTTTGACAAATATAGAAATTTTGAACAGATGATATTTCCTTTACTATCTGGAGTCACAGAATTCAGTATATTAGAGCGAAACAATGCAATTGATGATTACTGGGAAGGGATGACTAAAGTAAGCGGATATTTAGATGACTTTCGCGTTGAATTGCAAAACACAACAATTGGACAAATTCTTAAAAAGACGGTGCCGTATAGACACCCAACGGTAAGAATGAAAATTCTTACAAAAACTGGGCTTAAAGAAGTAATTCCTTAAATCATCTCGTCGTACAATGAACGAGGTGCGATATGTTCGCTTTCGCAACGCTAGAATGAAGCTCTTATTGCCATAAATCGTTGTCTGAATGACTCCATTCCCTGTATAATGTGTTCAAGACACTCATCATTGAGTGCACTAATAGTGTATAGTTTAAGTATACGAAAAGATTTAGAAAATTCATTCATAATATTGCGTTGAAACACAAGTTAGCATTCACGTTAATTGAAATCCTATTAGTTGTTGCAATCATTGGCGTCATTGCTCCAACTACGTATGTAGGTGTTTCTTCATATTTTTCTCAAGCCCGTGATTATCATCGTAAAAAAGATTTAAAAGATCTCGAAGTAGTGATGGAATATTACTACGACGCGGCATCAGCATATCCTGCGACAATACCTGATTGTGGTAAACCTCTTAAGTATCAAGAGAGAGTCATTTTGGATTCGTTTCCATGTGATCCAACAACGAATCAACCGTACACATATCTTACTGATAGTTTAACAAATTATCAGTGGTATAAAATTTATACACATTTGGAAAAAACATCAGATTTATCAATACCTCTGATTGGTTGTTCAGGTGGTTGCGGACCGGAATGTGCGTATAACTTTGGAGTGGCAAGCTCAAATATTTCTGTGACAGCGTGTGTGTGGTCAGCACCGTATAGCACTCCTATTCCGACTATCGAACCTACAATGACCCCATATATAACACTAGCGCCTACTATTCAGACAAGTGCTGCACCAACTCCAACGGTCGTAGTCCCGACACCAGCGTATTTTCGGTATGTCTGTGCGCCCGGTGGTGGTCAAATTGGATCTTGTGAAATTTTTGATGATCCCGATCGAAGTTTGTGTCCATTTGTATTTCCCAATGATGAAACGTGTCAAAATACATGTGAGGATAAAAACAATCGATGTAAAAATGCTTCTGGAAAATTTAAACCGGAATAAGTAAAACTCTCCACTTGTTGTATAATTAGTTAATCTACTGGACGATTAGCTCAATGGTAGAGCACTTCGTTTACATCGAAGGGGTTAGGGGTTCGAATCCCTTATCGTCCACTTATTGTGGTGAAGACGATAATTTTTTATAATAGACTTTGTTTGCCGAGATGGCCGAGATAGTCAAGGCGCATGTCTGAAAAACATGTTATCTGGGTGCAAGTCCTAGTCTCGGCACTTAAAAATAAGTGCCATGCGGCGTTAGTTCAGTGGTAGAATGTCTCCTTGCCAAGGAGAAGGTCAGCGGTCCAAATCCGCTACGCCGCTCACATACATGTTTAAATATTGCGGGGTCGTCTAATGGTAGGACACCAGACTTTGGATCTGGGTATTCTAGGTTCGAGCCCTAGCCCCGCAGCTTGTGAAACGTAAAACAAAAAAAACATCGCCTTTTCTTCTTACTTTTATTTTTTTGAGTGTTGTTACGTTTGCATTTACTTTCGGTCTAAAAGCAATGTCACATAAATATCCCTGTGCAAACTCAATTACATGCGCTAAAGATTTAACTGGTTTCTACGATACAAAAAAATTAACAGCTGTTTTTAATGGAAAACAGATTACCATTCCTCCGCAAATATATATTCCTGGATCTTTTTCTATTCTTGGCGATAGTACACCATCAAACAAACATATTTATGTGGATTTAGCAAAACAGAGATTGTATGCCTATGAGGGAAATAGACTAATTTACTCATTTCTCGTTTCGACGGGACTTTGGAATAGAACACCAACAGGAGATTTTAAAATTTGGACAAAACTTCGTTATACAAGAATGAGCGGCGGAAGTGTTGCAATTGGTACCTACTACGATCTTCCAAACGTTCCGTATGTTATGTTTTTCTACAACGACCAAATTGGAAAAGATCTCGGATATAGTCTTCATGGAACGTATTGGCATGACAACTTTGGTCATCCGATGAGCCATGGCTGTGTGAACATGAAAACGGAAGAAGTTGCTTTAGTTTACGCATGGGCAAACGATAACCCAGGGACGATGATTACCATTTATGGGACGCCACCTATTGAATAATTTATCTCGTGGTTCTTTTGACTGTATAGCTAGTCGGATAGTATAAAAACAATGCTGGAAGTTCTTCTGCGAGACGTTTTTGAAAATCGATGTATATCCTTTTACGTTCCTCCTGATCTTGTTTGATACGGCCATCTTCAAGAAGTTTATCAATTTTCAAATTTGATAAACCTGTAATATTCGTGTTGACTTGTGTAGAATGCCAGAAAATATATTGATCAGGATCAACTGGTATATCCTGAGCTGATAAGAGAACTCGATATTCCTTTGGAACAACATTTTCAACTCGAATATTTGTTTTCATGCCAAGAGCATTCCAACTGTTGGCAATTTCTTGTGCGATATTTAAGTACTGTGAAAATGTATGAATCGTTAATTCATTTGAATTCGTTGCAATTTTTGTAGTTTCGAATAATTTACTCGCTTGTTTCATATCAAAATCATACTGTTTTGAGCTATTTGTATATGCCCAAGAAGAAGGAGCAATAGGTGAAAACACTCGTTCAGCTGTTGTTATTGGTACTGCATAGACGAGCGCTTGACGAAGGGTTTTTTCTCGAAGAAGTTGATCTTTTAAATTAAAATAAAGGGCTATAAATCGATTTTTGTTCACTACTTTTTCAATTGTAGTATTTTTCCATGATGGCAAGCTTGGTTCAATAGAAGTTAATCCTTCAATTTTGTCAACTTCACCTAATTTATATGCATTAATTGCTTGTGTTTCTGATTTATAAAATCTATATTCGATCGTAGGTAATTGCTTTTTTGTCGCGGTAACTAAACGTAAAAAAACAATTTTATCGCCTTTTAATCGAATTGAGTTAACCTTATATTGACCAAAACCAGTAAGATTCGCTTGAAATATCGGTTTGGATACGAGTGTAAGAAATGGACTGTATGCATTTTGAAGTGTTGCAATGATTGTCCGATCATTTAAAGCTTTAAATGAAACACTTCGAATATTGTAGTTTAAGTCCGATGCAACAACTTTCTTACCTGTATGCCATATTACATCATTGCGGAGATGAAATGTATACTGTTTTCCGCTATCGGTTGCTTCCCAAGAAGAAGCGATTCCGGGAAGAGCGGATCCGTCAGATGCAATAGTTGTTAAACCAAACGACAGTTGTTCTTGAATTGGTATTGGAAGCGTGCTTGGTGTATATTCACCAACATATCCGATTCGATCAATTTTTAAAAGTGTCAACGCACTGATATAGGGATATACAGAATAGACTCCTATCATGATAGCAAATCCCAATACAATGCCTAATACCAGGGATTTTGTATATTTGTGGCTTAATTCACGTATTGACCAAAAAAGAAACCTACTACGCCTAAAAAGAGTCATATCATTATTTTACCAGAAGATTGAAAATGGAGATGATGAAAAACAAAAAAGCAAAACCGATTGTTAATTTAAAAACAATTTTTTCGGCTCCCCTTTTTGTTCGATACGGTTCTCCACCAACTCCACCAGACAATCCCCCTTTACTACTTTGAAGAAGAATCAGTCCGATGAGAGAAATTGCGCTTACAAGTTGAACAATTAATAATATTTGTTTCATAACATTAATTAATAATTGATACTATCACGTTTGCTAATTTGTCGCTATCATGACGAATAAGGCTTCGAACAAGCAAGTCAGACGCAGATTTTTTAACGATTTCTTTCGCAATTAGATCAGCCCGGATAACACAGTATTGTGATGACTTTGGTATGTCATCGACAACTGGGAATTCCTGCGTTTTTTTATACACAGTAAGCGCTTCAGAAGGCAACTCTGTCTGATTAACTATTATGGTGTTGATTTTATGGTCAATATATTGTTCAAGAACCTGTATATGGTCCATTGCGGAAAACCCAAGTGTCTGTCCATATTTTGTCATCAAATTCATAATATAGACGATTTTTGCTTTCGTTTGAGAAAGTGCTTCAGATATTCCCTTTATGAGAAGATTTGGAACGACACTCGTGAATAAATCACCAGGACCTAAAATAACTACGTCTGCCTGAGCAATTGCTTTCGTTGCTTCATCATTTGCAATTGCCTCAGGTTTTAGTGTGATGTTTTTAATTTTAAGGTTACCATCGTGCTTTGGCATATCGATAAAGTGTTCTTCCTCAAGAATCGTACCGTCATCATAAGTAGCCACAAGATTCGTATTTGATAGTGTTACGGGAATAACTGACCCATGAATACGTAACACTTTCCCCGTTTGCTTAATTGCTTCCTGCTGAGAACCAACAATATCAGTGAGTGCTGCCATAAATAGATTTCCAAATGTCATACCGGAGATTCCTTCGCCTTTATCAAACCGGTACATAAAGAGTTTCCGAAGAAGACCCTTTTCTTTTTGCTCATCTGAAAGAGCGACCAAACACTGCCGTATATCACTGGTTGGAAGTAAACCAAATTCGTCAATGATCCGCTTGTTACTTCCGCCGCTATCGCTCATTGAGACAATTGCAGATAATTTCAGTGGGAATTTTTTCAAACCCTTGAGCACAACAAATGTTCCTGTTCCTCCTCCTATACACACAACAGAAGGTAATTTTGCAGATGTATTCATATTAATCAGTTATTTGTTCAAGAAATCGAGTAACCAGTGTTAACGCAAATGTTACAAGAATAAGGGTAGGAAGATAAGCAATGGTCGATCTTGGAATAATAAATCCCTGCCAAGATATCCCAGAGAATTGCCATGGAGAAATTGCGACATTAGGTGCAACGAGTGTGAGTAAATAAATAACAATAACATTTACAAACCAAGATACTAAACCTAATGTTAAAAAGTTAATCGGAATAAATAGGATTTTTATAATAGGTTTAACAAAGAGCATGAGTATTGCAAGAATTCCTCCAGCAGTAAGGATACTTACCCAACCACCTTCAACAGTAAACGCGGGAATCCATTCGCGTATTAGCCAGATCGCAACCATGTAAAACATCCACGTTTTTATAAAATATTTCATAGTTCTATAATATCAAATTCCAGGTAAAAATGCTCTCTTTCGTTTTGTAACATGATACGCATGGGCGAATCTGTGGGATTCATCTCGTATTCGTAAAATTATATGAAGACCCGGGCGGGTGATTGGAATATGAAGTTCTTTGAGAGCACCTGAATCTTGAACAATAATATGTTCCAACCGTTTGGATAGACCAATAACAGGAATGTATCCTTCTTCGACTTCGCTCAGGATGTTCGCTGCAGCGGACACTTGAGCTTTACCCCCATCAACAATAAGTAGATCTGGATAACCCCATTCAGCGTGTTTGAAACGCCGTTTAACAACTTGCTGTATCATTTGCAGATCATTTTGATGTGATATATCGTGAATTGAAAATTTTCTGTATAAACTGGTATTTATTCTTCCGCAATCAAGAACAACAAGTGATCCTACTGCATGTAAACCTGCAACCTGTGAAATATCAATACATTCAATACGCTGTAGTTTAGACAGCGTTGGATAGTATGGACTAAGAATAACTAGTAAATCTTTAAGTTCCTTTGCAAGTGTTTCTTCAACATCATTTGAGGGTGTTGTATAGAGCGATGAATCGAAATGCGTTTGCATAAGATTATCCAAATGGTGTATGTGATCACGAAGACGAGCTGCCTGCTCAAATTCTTGATTTTTTGAATGTGTTTTCATGAGTTTCTCCATTTGTAAACGAACAGCTATCGATTTCCCCTCAAAAACTTTTTTAATAAGAAATATATTTTTTCTGTAGATATGGGTCAAAGCTTTTCGCCTTGATTTTTCAAGTGTAACAATCTCTGACGGACACGGGTTGCATAATCCAAGATGTGTATAGAAACAGCGTTTTCCATTATGTATGTTCTGACTACAAAACGGTACTATTTTCCGAATGTTTGAAAGTATTACTTTTGCTACTCGTGCTGATTGAAAAGGACCGATATTACCTTCTGCTTTTCGAACGAGCGTTATAATTGGCAGCTCATCATGAAAAGGAATCCTGATATATACAGGGCTTTTATCGTCTTTCGCAATCATGTTATATTTTGGTTGATGTGCTGAAATGAGCTTGGATTCAAGAAGAAATGCATCAAATTCAGAAACAGTTTTGATACAGTCAATTGATGCAATTGACGCAACGAGTTGGTTTGTTTTTTTTGATAATTGAAAACTGTTAATAAAATATTGTTTTACTCGTTTTTGAATATCTATTGCTTTACCGACATAGATAATTACTCCGCTTTTATTCTTATAGATATACACACCGCAGGTATGTGGCAGTGATGTTATTTGTTTTGAATGAATGTCCATACAATCAACAGAAGGGCAATAAGAAAACATCCGATGACTCCATAAATCCAATATGTTGGAAGTATTTCATATTGAAATGATGCATGTTCTCCGTTGATTGTTATATCAATGATGCCTTGGCTTTTATGAAGAAGTATTGGGAGTTTTATTGAAATTGGAATGGAAATTGAACCGAATGGTGGAATGTGTTCACCAACCTTTTGTATTTGAAAGGCGTACGGAGTAGCAACAACGTTTACATCCATACGTTCAATTTGTTTTCCTCCACTATTGTTTACCTGCACTGTTCCTTTGAGTGTTTTTCCTGCGGTTATCTGTTTCGGCAGATCAAAAACAGTTGTATACGTATCTTTTGTAACAATTGTCGTGCTTTCTGAAAAACGTACGCTAATATTTTTTTGTGGTAGTGAACCTTCCCGAAAAGATCCAGCTGGATACGGTAATTCACTGGATAGCCCATGAATGACAAAGGCAATATGGTTAAAATCAAATATATCAAAATAATTGATTCCACCGGTCGTAAAACCCCAGGTTGGATCAATAGGAATCCATCGTGATGACGCTTTATCATAATATTCAGGCCAGGCGTGTAAGATATCAGATCCAACAAGAAGTGGCCGAAGTCTACTGTCATTTGTATACGCATATCCAACGACTTCCCTTGCTGGAATTCCTGCGGCACGGGAAATAGCAATAAATAAATCAGTAAATTCCGTACACAAACTATTTGTTGGATTTGCAAGTGCGCCAAGTGCACCCTTTCTTACTGGCGTTGATGTAATTTGACCATAATTGTAGGTTAGCGTTTGAATAACAAAATCATAAATTGCACGCGGAGTCGTATATTTTTTTGCATATTCTTGAATTTTTTCGTTATTTGTTTCCCAATAGGTCTGCTGTTTCAAATAGGAAGATGTATTTAATAATTGTTTTTGAGATTGAGGGAGTGGTTTAATATATGTTTTAATGATGAGCTGAGTCTTAATGTCGATGCGACCATTTGCTGGGATTGTAAATGATGCAATCCAATTTCCATCTTCATCTTTCTTTATGTCAATTGGTTTTGGATCAATTGTTGCGATTGTGACACTTTGATATGTTGTATCTGGTGGTATAGCCACAGATTGCACAACTGAAGTCAATGAGTCATTAACAAGTGGATAGATAATATCAACAATATATGATTGATATTCCCCATACGCAGCATTGATACCACCATTTATCAATTGATTCTTGTTCCACCGCGCACCTGTTCCTGGTAAAGGTGTCATATATGCATTTTGTGGAAACGTTGATGGTGTTTGAAGGGATACGGAATATTCGCCAAGAGTCGAATCTGATGTTACTCCTGGAACTCGAACTTCCCAAATATTCCCAAGTTTTTTTGCAATATCACCATTTTCATAACGAAGCGAAAAAAGTAATTTCTTGTCAATCCCTACCACTTGATCATTAAAGGTTACTGAAATTTCAGTTTTTTTGTCCTTTTGTGAAACTTTTGGCGTGATAACGCCTTTTGAATCATATGCAATTACGTTTTTAATCTGATCACTATCAATAGAAACAGTGTATTGCTTCGGATAGAGATTCGATTGTTTATTGGTGAGCGTTACATTTTGTGTGACAATAGTTGTTCCACTTGGAGAAATAGCGTATTGTGTATCGTAATCTGCTTGAAAATCACTTGCGTAAATTGGAATTGCCGCAAATACATAACTGATTATGAGTAAAAGAAACCGTTTAAATAAGTTCATAGTATGTGTTTTAAATAGGTACCCGTATAGGAACGCTCAAGCATTCTTAGCTCTTGTGGAGTTCCCATTCCTATTATCTCACCTCCATTATCTCCTCCTTCAGGACCCATATCAATAATCCAATCTGCATTTTTAATGATATCCAAATTATGTTCTATCACTATAACCGTATTTCCAAGCTGTGTCAGTTTATGAAGCACCTGAAGAAGTTTTTCAAGATCCGAAAAGTGAAGACCTGTTGTCGGTTCGTCAAGAATGTATAACGTTTTGCCAGTTGCTTTCTTGGATAATTCAGTTGCAAGTTTAATTCGTTGCGCTTCACCACCTGATACCATGGTTGCTGCTTGGCCGAGTTTGATATAGCCAAGACCGACCTCTTGTATTGTTTTTAATTTTCCTGCAACATGATAATTGTTTTGAAAAAAATCAACGCCTTCCTCGACGCTCATAGAGAGAATATCAGCAATTGTTTTTCCGTGATATAAAATTTCTAATGTTTCATCATTGTATCTTGTTCCCTTACATGATTCACACGTCACAAAAACATCTGACAAAAATTGCATTTCTATACGTTTTTGGCCTTCCCCTTCACATGATTCACACCGTCCTCCTTTAACATTGAATGAAAACCTTCCAGTGGTATATCCGCGAGATCGTGATTCAGGAAGAAGCGAATAAAGATCCCGAATGTGAGTAAAAACTCCTGTATATGTGGCAGGATTACTGCGTGGAGTTCTCCCTATTGGACTTTGGTCAATAAGAATGACCTTATCGACATAATCAAGGCCAATAATTTGTTCAAAGGCACCAGGCTTTACTTTTGATTGAGGATTATAGCGTTGTTGCACTATTGGGTACAGCGTATCGACGATGAGCGATGACTTACCGGATCCAGATACTCCGGTTATACAAACGAACTTTCCTAGTGGTATTTCAAGGGTGACATTTTTCAAATTATTATGCCTTGCACCAATAAGCGTAAGTTTTTCATTTGAAATCGCACTGTTTATCTTCCTGGATATAATTCTTTTATTGGACAAATACTGCGAAGTAAGAGTTTTTGACGTGAGAATATCATTGTAGGATCCTTGTGCGATAATATGACCTCCGTGCTCACCAGCGCCTGGTCCAAAGTCGACAATTATATCAGCGGACTTCATCATCTCACGGTCATGTTCAACAACAATAACTGTGTTTCCGAGGTCCCTCAAATTCTCAAGTGTGAGAATGAGTTTTTTATTATCGCGCTGGTGGAGACCAATGGACGGTTCATCGAGAACATACAAAACTCCAGAAAGTCCAGATCCTATTTGCGAAGCAAGTCGTATGCGCTGCGCTTCGCCTCCGGACAAACTCGTTGCTGATCTATGAAGCGTTAAGTACACAAGACCAACATCAATAAGAAATTGCAATCGTGTTGTTATTTCCTTCATGATAGAAGTTGCAATAGTCATTTCCTGTTTGGGAAGCGTTTTTAGTGAAACGATCCATTGCTGGCATTCGACAATAGAAAGGTTGGTAATATCAGCAATGGAAAAATCGTCAATGGTGATTTTAAGAGATTCTTGTTTCAACCTTGTCCCATGACACAATGAACAAATTTCCTCTCGCATATATTTTTGTATTTCTTCGCGTACAAATTGAGACTGCGTTTCTCGATGTCTTCTTTTCAGTTCGTAAATAATTCCCTGATACGGTTCAACGATTGTTGTAATTTTTCCAAACCTGTTCGTCCCCGATACGTCATATACTGTGTCTCCTGTACCATAAAGAAGAATATCTCTTTGTTTTCCAGATAAGTTCTTAATTGGCTCTTTTGTATCAATGGCATGAGTTTGACAAACAGCAGCAATGATTCGTGCATACCATGTATCGTGAAGAAATAATCGCGAAAATGGAAGGATACCTCCTTCACTAATTGATAAATCAGGTGAAATAAGGAGCGTTGGATCGACCATAAGCACTGTTCCAATGCCACTACACGTTTCGCAGGCTCCGTGTGGAGAATTAAAAGAAAATATTCTCGGTTCAACTTCAGGAATGGATAACGAGCAATGTGGACAAGAAAAGTGTTCTGAATACATCGTTGCTTGTATTTTTTTTGGTTTATCCGGTATGGAAAACCCGCTATCCAGAATTTCACCAAGAGTGACGTATCCGCTAGTCAGTGTTATTGCTTGCTCAACTGAATCACTGAGTCTTGTGCGAAATTCAGATTTTATTTTTTCATCACGAAGCATCTTTTTATCGAAAGAAAAGGTATCGATAACAACCTCAAGCGTATGTTTATTCGTTTTGATCAATATGATATCTTCAGAAATATCATAGACGACTCCATCTATGCGAATTTTTCGATACCCCTTTTTTTGTATATTTTCAATAAGTCCGCTAAATTCTCCTTTTCGATCCCGCACAACTGGCGCAAGTATCATAAAGCGACGGGGAGCATTTTCTAAAATCATGTGAACTATCTGTTGCACGGACAATTTTGATATCTCGTTATTACACTTTGGGCAATGAGGATGACCGATCCGTGCAAATAAAAGTCGTACGTAGTCATATATTTCAGTAACAGTACCGACAGTTGAACGTGGGTTATGGGATGTTGATTTTTGATCAATTGCAATTGAGGGGGAGAGGCCAATGATGTTGTCTACATCCGGTTTATCCATAACCCCCAAAAATTGGCGGGCATAGGATGAAAGAGATTCAACGTACCGTCTTTGTCCTTCTGCATAGATAGTGTCCATGGCTAGAGAGGATTTCCCAGATCCTGATACTCCGGTAAACACAATGAGCTTATTTTTAGGCAATGTCACCGTGATATTTTTCAGATTATGTTGCCTTGCCCCGATAATAGAAATTGTATTATCCATGTAATTCCTCAATTCTATCGCGGTATTCTGCCGCTTGTTCAAAGTAAAGATTCTTTATTGCTTTTTTCATGAGTTGTTGAAGTCTTTTTATCTCACTTGTTTTATCAACACCGGTCATGGAATGAACGGGTAAATCTTGATTCTTTTCTTGTGCTGTGACGAGTTCATCTCGAATTGGTTTTTGAATACCCACGGGCGTAATGTTGTGCTTTTTATTATACGCTCGTTGAATAGTGCGCCTTCTTGCAACTTCAGCTATTGCATGTTTGATTGATTTTGTTATTGTATCAGCATAGAGAATAACAGTTCCATCCACATGACGTGCAGCTCTTCCCATCGTTTGAATTAAACTCACTTTACTCCGTAAAAACCCTTCCTTGTCAGCGTCAAGAATTGCAACCAATGATACTTCCGGCAAATCCAGACCTTCACGCAATAAATTCACACCAATAATAATATCAACGTCTCCTTTCCGAAGAGATGTTAATATGGTATTACGATCCAAGGTAAGGATATCTGAATGGAGGTAGCTCACTTTATATTTCTTTTCTTTCAAGTACGTTGTTAAATCCTCCGCCATCTGCTTAGTCAAAGTGGTTACAAGCGTTCGTTCATGTTTGGTAACACGAATTGAAATTTCCTTTATGACATCTTCAACTTGACCTGTAACGGGCCGAACACTAATTGTTGGATCAATAAGTCCAGTTGGCCGTACAAGTTGCTCAACAATGTTGCCATTAGAATACGTTAGTTCCCACTCGTCTGGAGTTGCAGATACGAACACTGCTTGAGGAATTCTTCGAATAAATTCATCAAATTGTAACGGTCTATTATCAAGAGCTGATGGGAGTCGAAAACCATAATCAATAAGCGTTTGTTTTCTTGATCTGTCACCGTTATACATTCCGCGAATTTGAGGGATGGTCATATGAGACTCGTCAATAATAAGAAGCCACGGTTTACCTTTTGTAGCATCGTTGAAATAGTCAAATAAGGTAAATGGAGCATCCCCTGGATATCTACCGTCAAAATATCGTGAATAATTCTCAATACCATTAACATAACCGATCTCCTGGATCATTTCTAAATCATGCATCACTCGTTCTTGTATCCGTTGTGCTTCTATATACTGTTTATTATCTGTAAATTTCTTTACTTGTGCCTCCATATCTGACTGAATTTTCTTAAATATTGGCTTGTAGGTTGACGCGTCTGTCATATAATGTTTGGCCGGATATACCACGCAGGTTTTTTGACTTGTTAGCACTTTTCCTGATGTTGGAACACAGATTTCGATTGTCTTTACACAATCATTTGCAATTTCAATATGAATATATGTATCTTCATACGCTGGATAAATATCAATCGTGTCTCCATGAAATCGAAATGTACCCCGCTCTAAATTCCATTGATTACGGCTATATTGCAGTTGAACGAGCCGCTTAACGATATCTTGAGTTCTCACTTTCGTTCCTTGTGCAAGTTCAAGAATAAAGTGACCATACTCGCGTGGTGAGCCTATGTTATAAATGCACGATACTGATGCAACTACTATTGTATCTAAACGCGTTAAAATATTTGTTGTCGCTGCAAGTCTAAGTTTATCTATTTCTTCATTTATTTGTGTTTCTTTTTCAATATACGTATTGGTTTGTGGTATGTATGATTCTGGTTGGTAGTAGTCATAATACGAAACAAAATAAGACACCGCGTTTTTAGGAAAAAAATCTCGAAATTCCTGATACAACTGTGAAGCAAGCGTTTTATTGTGTGAGATAACAAGAGTTGGCCTTTGACAGGCGGCTATGACGTTTGCCATAGTAAACGTTTTGCCGCTGCCTGTTACGCCAACAAGTACAGTTGCCTTGGTATTGCCCTTAATTTTTTTGATTAATGATTCAATTGCCTCTGGCTGATCTCCAGTTGGCTTCATTGTTGATATAAGTTCAAATTGTTGCATATTCGGTTATTTATTATTTTTGATCTGCATTGATACAAATAAATCTATTGACATTTCGGTAATATTTTGGTTAACTACAATTATACTATGCCACCAACATTATATCCGAAAGAGAGACAACTCCTTGATTTTATCACGCAATTTATTCAGCGCTATGGGTATGCTCCAACACTTAAGGAAATGGGAGCTGCTGTTGGCATGAATTCTGTTGCTACAGTGCACGAACATATTGATAGACTCAGGCAAAAAGGATTTGTAAAAAAACTTGATGGGACCGCCAGAGGGATTGAAATATTAAAAGACAACTATCGTTCCGGATCAACTGAGGCATCTGTAGAATTACCTGTTCTTGGATATATTGCAGCAGGTCGACCACTTGAACCATATCTTGACCCAAATCAATATATGTCTGTTGCCCCAAGTATGATTTCACAAGATAAACCCAACTATGTACTCCAGGTCAAAGGAACTTCTATGATTGACGATGGAATTCTTGATGGAGATTATGTCGTTATTCAACATCAGCAAGATGCAAAAAACGGAGACATTGTCGTAGCACTACTTCCAAATGGTATGGCTACGCTCAAGCGGATCTATTTTGAAAAAGACCGAATTAAGCTTATGCCAGCAAATTCACAGATGTCGCCGATATTTGCAACCCATGTCAAAATTCAGGGAAAAGTCGTGGGAGTTATTCGCAGGTTTACCGCCTAAATCTTCGTATGGTATGATACATATCTATGGAAATAATTCAATCTTTTGTAGATTTTGTCCTTCATCTTGATGTGCACCTTTCCCAATTAGTAACTCAATATGGTATTGCGACCTACGGAATTTTATTTTTTATTATTTTCGCTGAAACCGGTTTGGTTATCACGCCATTTTTACCCGGAGATTCTCTGCTATTTGCAGCAGGAGCCATAGCAGCATTGGGTGCACTTAGAATAGAAACTGTTTTGATGCTTCTCATTGTTGCAGCAATATTGGGAGATACAGTGAACTATTGGATTGGGCATTTTTTTGGAAAGTCATTAGTTGCCAATCCGCACATTCCGATAAACCAAGAACATATTGATAAAACCGAGAAATTTTACAAAAAATATGGAGGGAAAACAATTATCCTTGCTCGTTTTGTTCCAATTATCCGTACATTTGCTCCTTTTGTTGCAGGAGTAGGCCGCATGGACTATAAGCAATTTATTAGTTATAACGCAATAGGCGGCATCGTATGGATTTCTTTGTTTACGCTTGCAGGATTCTTCTTCGGAAACTTTGCCTTTGTGAAGCAAAATTTCCATTACGTCGTATTTATCATCATCGGACTGTCGCTCATGCCTATTGTGTATGAGTATATTCAGCACAAAAGAAATAAAGCAATTTCATAGCATGGGAACACTGTTTATCGTTTCAACTCCAATAGGAAATCTTGCTGATATTACAATACGAGCTTTAGAGACGCTGTTTCGGGTTGCAGTTATTGCCTGTGAAGACACACGGCAAACTGGTCAACTTCTACATTTATTGCAGGAGCGGTATGCAAAAAAATTAACATTACCAGAATCTCATCCAAAATTGCTTTCATATCGGAACCAAAATGAAGAAACAGTTGCTTGTGAAATCGCAACGTATTTACAACGAAACCAAGATGTAGCTTTGGTTAGTGACGCTGGAACACCGCTTATTTCCGATCCCGGATATAGAATTGTCAAATATTGTACATCTCATGCAATATCGATAACTGTTGTAGGAGGGGTATCAGCGAGCATCCAGGCACTTGTCGGAAGCGGAATGCCTGTTGATAAATTTACTTTTTTAGGATTTTTACCAGAAAAACAGGGTCATCGAATGACATTGTTACGCTCCCTTTTGCAAGTTCCCTTCACGACCACGTATATTATTTATGTAGCACCTCACAAGCTAAAAACAACTCTTGAAGAAATTAAAGAGTGCTATGGAAATGACCAAATGATCGGTTTAGCTCATGAACTAACAAAAATCCATGAATCGTATTGGACTGGTACTGTTGAAAAGGCTCTTATGCAAACAATTAAAGGTGAGTACGTTCTATTGTTACCAATTTCCTTGCATTCTCCAAACAGGAAGTAATATCCTTTTCATAGAGAAGCTTTTCTTGAGCGCCGACAGAGGTAATGACGGAAGCGGAATTAGTAGCAGCAAGGAGAATTGCGTCTTCAATTGAAAATCCCTTGATGATAGCAGCTAAAAATCCAGAGTTAAATGCATCTCCTGCCCCGGTCTTCTCAACAACTGTTGTGGGGAGACAAGATGCCTTGTAAAGGGTAGAATCGTTAAAGACATATGATCCATTGTTTCCGTCTGTCATGATTAGTGTTTTTATCCCGAATGCGCGGAAACCATTCATAAGTTCCTGTTCTTTTCCTTGGGATTCAGATATATTCGTAAAATATTCAGCCTCACTTCTGTTGATAAACACATAGGAGGCAACTGAAAATATATTTTGGATAATTGCTTTGTCGCAATGCAATTGAACACTTCCGGGATTAAAACATAACATGGTGACAGGATGTGCTTTTATATAGGAAACCATAGATTCGTAAAATGATTCAAATCCCTCCCCCATCGACGTTAAATATATGATAGGGAACTGATCAATTGATTGAGGAAACATATATGTTCGTGGTTTGTGGTACGCAAAAATGGTTCGTTCTTGGTTATACGATATGATTGTTGAATAGTTACATGGTGAATGCGCATCAATTGTTGATTGCGAAAAATCTATAGTCTCCTCTCGTAAATGTTTTTGTAACAGTTGGCTGAGACTGTCATCACCGAATGTGGTACAAAGAGATACATCAATACCCAGTCTTTTTAACCCAATAGCAACGTTTGCAGCGCATCCACCCGGATAATATGATACTGAATCAACAGGAATTTTATCCCCATACGAAAAACAAATATACTGCTCGCCTTCTTCTTTTCTGCACAAGGTTTCTGATAGACGAGGCGTTATAAATACATCAAACGATACGTCTCCAATTGATAAAATCCTATTTGTATTCATCTTCTTTATCATACAACAGCGCTTAATAAATTGTGACCAGTCATCTCGTTTGGCTGTGAAATATTCATGATATGAAGAATAGTCGGCGCAATGTCACCGAGCACTCCAGGCGAAAGTGTCTGGTTTTTGAGTGAGTTGTTGCAGATGATGAACGGAACAGAGTTCCTTGTATGTTCTGTTTGAATTTCCTTTTTATAAGAAAGCATTTCCTCAGCATGCCCATGATCACCAGTTATGACTACTGTTCCATCAAGAGCAAGAACTGTTTCGACAATTCTTTTCACTTGGATATCTACTGTTTCACAAGCTTGTACCGCTGCTTTTATGATGCCGCTGTGACCGACCATATCTGGATTAGCAAAATTCATGACGACGAAATCGTAATTGGGTATTTTCCTAATTACACAACTTGCAAGTTCAATAGCGGACATTTCTGAAGCAAGATCATACGTTGCGACTTTTGGTGATGGGATAATTACCCTGTCTTCGCCTTGAAATGGTTCTTCGTGCATTCCGTTAAAGTAATACGTAATAAACCGTTCCTTTTCTGATTCAGCAGAATGGAGTTGACGCAAACTTGATTTCGACAGCGTTTCTCCGAGAGTAGATTGAATAGTAAGCGAAGCATAAGCAGCGTGACAATTTGTTCCTGTTTCGTATTCAGTCATCGTTGCAAAATATAGGTTGGGTATGTGGGTCATGAACGCTTTTGTGAGTTGACGCGTTCGATCGATCCGATAATTAAAAAATATAACGCTATCTTGATTTTGTATTCGCGGTTGATTCGTTATGATTGTCGGTTTAATAAACTCATCAGTTTCTGATCGTTCATATGCTTTCATAACTGCTTCTTCAAAGGAAGTTGCTGTATATTCTGCTGTATCCGTAAGAGCTTTGTATGCCATATCAGTTCGATCTAAGCGATTATCGCGGTCCATGCTGAAGTATCGTCCCATGACTGAAGCAATGGGATACTTTTTAAATATGGAATTTTGTTGAGCTAATTGAGAATATATTTCGATAGAAGATTTTGGCGGTGAATCGCGGCCATCAGTAAAAAGATGAACATAAACGGAATCAAATTTCTGTTTTTCCATGAGTTTCAGGAGCGCTATCAAATGAGTCATGCTTGCATGGACACCTTCATCGGATAGAAGTCCCATAATATGTATGTTGGAATTATTTTGTTTACTGTGTTTAATTGCACCAAGAAATGCCCGATTTTCATAGAAAGATCCGTCTGTAATAGATCTGTTAATACGTGTTAAGTCCTGATCAACGATTCTTCCTGCTCCAATATTCATATGTCCTGTTTCTGAGTTTCCGGCTTCTTGTTCGGGAAGGCCTACTGAAATACCCGCAGCACGTAGTTCTGTATGAGGAAATGTATTCCAATAGGAGCTGATATTGTTCGTTTTTATTTGAGAAATTGCGTTTCCCGGTCCGGGAGGAGAAATTCCCCAACCGTCAAGAATGATAAGAACAAGAGGTTTCATGTTATTTACTATGAGCAACTAACCGCTTTTCTGCATGTGCTATGGTATCCCTGACATGATCAACAGCATCAGCATTGACTGATACACTGGTTACACCCCAAGAAACAAGTTGTTCAACTAAATCAGGGTAATCAGACGGTGCTTGTCCGCAAATAGATACAGTCACATCGCGCTTTACACACGTTTTAACAATTTTCTCCAGTGCCCATAAGACCGAAGGATCCCGTTCGTTAAATTCACTGGCTACTTCACTATTATCCCGATCTGTTCCCATAACAAGCATCGTAAGATCATTTGAGCCGATGGAAACTCCATCAACCCCGACATCCAGAAAGTCATCAAGTCGAATCACGTTTGTTGGGATTTCTACCATCATAAATAATTTAAAACTGGATGATCGGGTTAATCCGTTTGCGGTCATAATTTTCTTTACCGCAAGTAGTTCTTGCGGTGACCTCACAAATGGAATCATGACGTGTAGATTTTTACATCCATTTTTATTTCGAACTTTTTTGATAGCTTCCAACTCTAGAGAAAATACCGCAGGATCTGCGATATAACGCGCTGCTCCTCGAAATCCCAACATAGGGTTCGGTTCAACCGGTTCATACAACTTTCCTCCGATTAAATTCCGATATTCATTTGTCTTGAAGTCGCTTGTTCGGTAAATAACTGGTCGTGGAGAAAATGCTTTACAAAATTGTGTTATCTGTTCAGCAAGTGTACTAATAAATAGGCTCTCCTTATGATCTGCAATAAGTTTTTTCGGGTGTGTTCCAATACCCGCCATCATAAATTCAGCTCGCAAAAGCCCAACGCCATCAACATGTAATTTTGATAATGCAAGCGCCCGTTCTGGCTCGGCTAAATTCACATACACTTTTGTTGCCGTCTTAATACGAGAATGCACGATTGACTGTTGTGGAAACTTTCCATGAGGAATGCCTCCTTTTGATACCACTCCTGTTGTGCCATTAACAGTAATCACCATTGTGTCTTTAAGAATTTTTAGAGCTCCTTCTGCACCCACAACAGCAGGAATTCCTAATTCTCTTGAGACAATAGCTGCATGGGATGTACGCCCTCCTCGTTCTGTTACAATTGCAGCTGCTTTTTTCATCGCCGGTACATAATCCGGATTCGTTTGTTCAGCGACAAGTATATCTCCATGAACGATTTTTCCTATTTCACTGGGACTTAATAGTTTTTTAACAATTCCAGATGCCATACCAGGACTTGCAGGATCTCCGGTAAGGAGAATATCTTTTTGGTCAATTGCATATGTAGATGTTTTCTTACTGGTAGCTTCAATTGTTGTTATTGGTCGCGTTTGAACAATATATACATGATTTCCTTCTATAGCCCATTCGCTATCCTGAGGAAAATAGTAGTGAGATTCTAATTGTTTCCCTAACTTTGCAAGTGATAGGATTTCTTTTTCGCACAATTTCGTTGTACTTCCTTTTTGTTTTGTCAGAGGAATAATCTTGTTTTTCAACTTTTCTATTTTCATCATTTTTTCCTGTGTTCGCGGAATAGTACTAATCACCTTTAAATGCTCCTTATCTACTTCGTAATGATCAGGAGTGACCATACCCTGAACAATGAGTTCGCCTAAACCGTAAATAGCTTCGATAATGATACGTTTTTTGTCATTTGTTAATGGATCTATGGAAAACATGATGCCGGATTTCTCAGATTCAACCATTTTTTGGACGGGTACTGCAATACCGACCTTAAAATGGTCGAATTTACTTGTTTCACGATAAAAAATAGCGCGTGCTGTAAACAGTGATGCCCAACATTCCCGAATTTTTTCAAGAACATTTGCTTCTCCTTGTACATTTAAAAATGTTTCCTGCTGACCTGCAAACGAAGCAGTCGGGAGATCCTCAGCTGTCGCCGATGAACGGACGGCAACGAGAGGATGACGGAGAAGCTTATGTTCGAGATGAAAATATGCTTTAAATATCTCTTGTGCGATTTCCTTAGGAATGGGAGAAGAAATAATAAGTTTTTTCACTTTTATTGAGGCGCTCTCAAGATTTTTTGAGTTACTTACATCTAAATTATGTAGACAAGACTTAATTTTATCTTTGAGTTTATTTACTTCAATAAAATGGTAATACGCGAGAGATGTGACGATGAATCCATTGGGAACAGGAAATCCTGCTTTTGTCATCTCCCCTAAATTCGCACCTTTACCGCCTACCAGTGGAATGTCTTCACGATCAACATCTTTAAACCAGACGAGTCCTTGCAGGGAGTAGTATACTATAAGTAATGCCTTCAAAGAACGTTATTAAAGAATATCAATCAGGTGCGTATTATCACATTTATAATCGAGGTGTCGACAAAAATTTAATCTTCCGAAAAACCAAGGACTACAAAACATTTCTTTCATTTCTGAAGGTTTATCTTACCCTGCAAGGAGAGTCCTCGCAGGTAGCACCGTCGAAGAAACTAAAAAACTATTTCGGTGAAATTGAACTTTTGTCTTACTGCCTTATGCCGAACCATTTTCATTTACTGATTAAGCAGAATTCAGAACATGGCATCGAACACTTCTTGCGATCTCTTTCGACAAAATATGTCCGATATTTTAATTCCCATTACCATCGAATAGGTCCTTTATTTCAGGGACCATATAAGGCGGTAATGATAGTCACCGAGTATCAATTCATGTATCTTTCAAAGTATATTCATCGAAATCCTATGTCTCTTCCACTCTGCAAGGAAAGTCCTCGCAGTCTACAAAACTACGCCTATTCATCGTATGGTAATTATCTTCACAATTTTACACAATCGTGGATACAATCTACGCAGATACTATCGTATTTTTCGCGTATCAATACTAAATTATCCTATGCATCATTTGTTGAACAAAGTTTTTCTGACGATGTTAAGCCTATCATGGACGAAGCATTAGATCTCGAGTGACCTGCAAGGACTCTCCTCGCAGGCTATTGCCATATATCAGAATAGAGAATTATTCGGATTTGTACAAAAGGATCACTTAAAAGTACCGAGTGACTGACCTAAACGGGTTTTAAATTCATCAACATATGGGATGGGAGCAGGATCAATTCCATGTAACATTCCTAAGTAATAGTTAATAAATCCACCAAATTGCGAACATGGTTTTTTTCTATGATATCTTTTGTTATCTCAAATCTTTTTTGAATTCGCTCTGGATATAATAAAGAATTTACAAACACATACATTAATGTTTCTGAGTTTGATGTTGGATATGCCAATCCTTCCATGAGATGATGATTTAGTTCCGGTATTTCATGAAGTGTTGCCATACTTTTTGCGTTTTCATTCATTTGATTTTTAATAGCGTGCGTCGCGCCAACAAGATGCCTGCCTGCAACAAAAGTGACTTGCTTTGTACATAAAGACTGAGCCATTTGTTTTGCCGGATTTTTATCAAACGGTATCTCTCGTTTAGAGGTATCAATTATTCTCCGCATCGCCTTATTAATTTTCATAATTTCAGATGAATCCAATGAGAGTATTCCCGTTGCTGCAACTAGTCTGAGCTGTCCTATAACCGAGTACCCAACGGCTAACCTTGGTTGTTTTGATGGATTGTATGTTGGAACAATTTTGTAATAAGGTACATTATGTTCAATGGCAAGATCTATGATAGTTCCACCCGCACCTACTGCCATCCATTTACAATTCCGTTTGATGGCCTGTCTTGCATTTTCAACTGGTTCTTCTGTAGTTCCAGAAAATGCAGAGAAAATACAAAGCGTTTCTTGATCAACCCATGCGGGTAAATCATAGTCATGCATGTGGATAATTGGACAACGAATTTGAAGGCCATACAAAGATTCTATAATTCTCGCGCCCAACCCTGAACCACCCATACCTGTCATTAAGATTTTATTAAATGATCGATAAGAATCTGGAATTTCTATAGAGGCAGTATCATCGAATGCATGCTGACATTGTTCAGAGTACGAAACAATTGATTCATATGTTTGTGATGCGTCGACTTTCTTTTGAGCTTCAATGTCATCGAGTATCATATCGTCTCCATTATAATAGCTAGTATTTTATCATGAAGTAATCCGTTGGAAACAATAATTCCTTTCGATAAATCATGATTTACGATTGGATTTCCATCCCAATCTGTCACTTTTCCGCCCGCTTCTTCAACAAGTACTCTATAAACAATTTTGGCAAAAGCAGCTAGTATTTTGATCTGTTGATCAATTTGTTCATCAGTGCATTTTTTCCTATTTGGAATATTCATACCGATAAAGGATGAATTGAAGGAACCAGTTGAAGAAACACGGATTGGTTTTCCATCTTGGTAAGCTCCATTAGCTCGTGATACAGTGTAATACACTGAATGACCAAAGCGTCTAATTACTCCCGCTACTAATTCCTGTTTGTATTCAACCGCGACAAGACAATTATATTCTCCTATTCCTTTTATATATTCTTTTGTACAATCCAGCGGATCTAACACCCAAATATATTCGGCATTCGAATTGGTAGTTCCGAATTCTTCCCCATAAATTCCATGGTCGGGATATTTTTCTAATATTTTCGAAGTTAAAAACTTTTCAACAGCAACGTCTGCTGACGTTGCGATATCAAATTCATCTTTTCGCTGTGTAATTTCAAATGCCTGCTCTTGTTCAATCAGAATTGAACCTGCTTCACGTACCCATTGGAGAGCGTCTTGTTCGAATTGTTTGTATAAAATACTGTTCATAATCAGTCTAATGCTTTTGTGTTCACTCCGGATTTAAAATCAATTTCTGGAATTTCATGTAAAAATACGCTTACTTGCTTTTTGAGTTTGTCATATTGATCTTTTGTTTTTCCTTCAAATTTAATCGTAATATATGGTCCGTTTTGAGATGCGCGAACAATCAACATTTCCTCTTCTGTATCCATACGAACACCATCAATTTCAACATATTTTGCCTGTGGATATAATGCTTTGATTTTTCCTCCAATGATATGAGAAACGATGTCAAATTTTGTTGCGTCTGGACAGCCAATTTTTATTTCTGGACTGGAATAATATTTAGGAAGTAATTGGATTACTTCATGAAGTGATTTATTCACACGAGTAAGATATGCAAGAAGCCGTAATGTTCCAATTGCTCCATCATCATGACCATAAAAATTATCAACAAAAAAGAAATGACCAGATAATTCACCTCCAAATGCCGCACGTTCTTCCCGAACTTTCGCTTTGATAAACGAGTGACCGGTTTTCCACATAACTGGAATTCCACCATTTTTCCGTATCACTTCATCTACTTGCTTAGAACAGAGTGTGTTATAAACAATTTTAGCTCCAGGTAAATAATCCAGAATATCAATAGAACAAATTGAAACAAAAACGTCATTCCATATGAGTGTTCCTTTATTATCAACAATACCCACTCTATCTCCATCAGCATCATAGGTAAATCCTATATCAGCGTTTTCACTAACGACCCGTTTTGCAAGCCTTTCCTGAACATCACGTTCTGTTGGATCTGGTGTACCTACTGGAAAATTGCCATCAGGTTTTGTATTTTGCTCAATGACTGTACATCCAGCTTCTCGTAATATTGCAGGCATAAATAAACCAGGCGTTGACGCACAAGCATCAACAACAACCTTAAATTCTTTAATTGGTCCGATGTGTCTAAAAAGATCTTGCTTATAATCAGGAAATATGTCTTTTTGCACATATTTTCCTTTCGTCGGAAGGGATGTAAATTTACCTGTTTGTGCTATAACCCGTAATTCCTGGATTTCTTCTGATAACATCGTTTCAGAAAAACCCATACTAAATTTAAACCCATTATATTCCTTGGGATTATGAGATGCTGTGATCATCACTCCACCCCTTGTTCGAAAATAATACGCAGCAAAATAAACAATTTGTGAAAGTGAGTAACCGATATCATACACAGTAATACCTGACTCCATGAGTCCCTTCACCATGGCCTTTGCAAAACTCGGACTCGAAGTACGTGCATCATATCCCACAACACAATCATAGATTCTTCGTTGTAACAACCACGTTGCGTACGCTTTTCCCAGTCTCTCAACTCGTTCTTCGTCAAGATCAGTTCCTACAACACCTCGTAGGTCATAACCTCGAAATACATGATTGGGTATTTGTTTTGCCATAGTCCTCCTTATAGTTCCAAAATCCATTGTTTTATCATATCAGCGAATGTAAATGGAGATAAACCACTTTTCAGAGCATACTCCATGTCAAGCATGTTTTTATAACTTTTTAGCAGTTTATCCATTGTGAATGAGCGTGCTTGGTTTGTCAAACGGGACACCTGCCATGATTGTAATTTCGCTGGTGTTTCACCTGATTGAATCTGAATAAGCTGTCTCATACGGCTAATCATCATATTCCAAACGAGTTCAGGCGCGCTTACAAGAAATAATTCATCTGTCATAGAGAGAAGTGTCTTAGCATTATTTGTTTTTATGGTATCAAGAAATATAAATATCGTTTTTGGGATTGCAAAAACATGACTTGCAATTTTCGATGTAAAACACGAAAGCACTTCCTTGGATAACTCTTTCGGTTCCCAGCAGATGCAATCAGCTGTTTGGGTGTTGTCGTCTATTATTTTAGTAAATTCTTTAATTCGTTTTGTCTTTCTCCCAAGTGGGGTAAAAAGATTTTCAATGATAACGACAACATTGGTACTAAAAAGAGAATTTGATTCCATTGCCTGAATAAGAGCTGTTTCATCGAGATGTTTCTCATCAAGTCTCCGTATTTCTTTTCCTTTACACGATGCAATTATTGAAGTTAGTTCATTTCTTGAGCTTTCGATATTATCGCCATGGATTATAGTTATCATAGAGATTTTCGATACAGTTGAAATAATTGTTC
>Ga0075730_140_pt1 | contig 14205 bp, 29 predicted proteins | sample RifGroB1_FD_68422 | JGI IMG/M metagenome (GOLD analysis project Ga0075730, IMG submission 68422) | Microgenomates bacterium GW2011_GWB1_40_9
AATTGAAATTACAGTGGAACCAGTAAAAGAACCAAATTTAAGCGCATATTTAGTAGCAACAACCATAGCAGATCAATTAGCCAGGCGTATTCCTCATAAAAGGGCGTGTAATCAAGCGCTTGAACGTGTGATGGGGGCAGGAGCAAGGGGGATAAAAATTGCGCTTTCTGGTCGTATTGCTGGAGCTGAAATTGCACGACACGAAAAGTTTGGCGTTGGAACAGTGCCTCTTTCAACGATTAGAGAAAATATTGATTTTGCAGCAGTTCCGTCACTTACGAAATCTGGATATATTGGGGTAAAAGTATGGATTTGTAAAAAATAACATATGTTAATGCCGAGACGTGCCAAACATAGAAAATCATTTCGGGGGAAACGAACCGGAATTGCAACACGTGGCGTGAATATTGATTTTGGAGAATTTGGGTTGAAGGCGATGACGTGCGGTTGGGTTTCTAGCCGTCAGATAGAAGCAGCACGTCGAGCACTTACTCATTATGTTAAGAGGGGTGGAAGAATTTGGATTCGAATATTTCCAGATAAACCAGTTACAAAAAAACCGCCAGAAACCAGAATGGGAAGTGGAAAAGGGGATATTCATGAGTATGTGTCAGTGGTTCGGCCTGGACGAATTTTGTTTGAAATGGGTGGAATACCCCAAGCAGATGCAAAAGAAGCGATGCGGTTAGCGTCAGCAAAATTACCAGTGCGAACAAAGTTTATGATAAAGGAATAATACATATGAAACGAAAAGACAAAATACAAATACATACGATGAATAAAACTGAACTTGCAAGTCAGATACAGGCAATTGGCGAGCAAATAAAAAAAATGAAGATGGAACGATATACCAAACCAGCAAAGAATGTTCATGAAATAACAATCGCGAAAAGAAAATATGCAATTATGAAAACTGTTTTAAGCCAAAAACATCAAGGAGAAAGTGTATGACAACGATAAATAAAGGAAAAACATTTATAGGTAAGGTTGCTCATGTTGGAGCATTTAAAACAATTACAGTTGAGGTGGTTCAGATTACCCGTCACCCACTCTATCGAAAAACTATGCGTAGCACGAAACGTTTTTTAGTTCATTATGAAGGAACAGCATTAAAGGTGGGAGATCAATAAGTAGAATGAAACGATTTACGGTATTGGAACAAAAAGGAAAATAATATGATTCAACGAAGAACAAAATTAGTACCGGCAGATAATTCAGGGGTACAGTGGATGACGGTTATCCATATTTATGGTGCGTCAAAGAGAAATACCGCTACACTTGGAGACATTGTGCAGTGTGTTGTGAAAAAAGCAGATCCAACGGGAATTGTGAAAGACGACGAACTCGTAAAGGTTGTGATCGTTCGAACACATAAAGAATATAGACGGAAAGACGGTTCATATATCAGGTTTGATGATAATGCAGGTGTTGTTATCGATGCAGATGAAAATCCGCGGGGAACACGTATCTTTGGTCCAATCGCGCGCGAGATAAAAGAAAGAGGATTTGATAAAATAGCCAGCATGGCATTGGAGATGTATTAATATGAAACTCAAAAAAGGTGATGAAATCATCGTAACAATAGGAAAAGATAAAGGGAGAAAGGGAAAAATTGAAGAAGTATTCCCAGGCGACCATACAGTTCGTGTTGTTGGAATTAATGTATACAAAAGGCACATGAAACGAAGGGATGATAAACATCCGGGAGGAATCATTGAAAAGTTGCGACCAATATCAGTTGGGAAAATTGCGCTCCTGTGTCCTAAATGCGGAAAACCAACGAGAATTGGATATAGTGTGACAGCGAAAGACAAATACCGTATTTGTAAAAAATGTGAAGCAAAATTATAACGTATGACACAAGACCAAAATAAACTTATGACTGAGCTTGGAATTAAAAACTGCATGGCAGTGCCAAAGCTCATCAAAATCGTCATTAATTGCAGTTTAGGGGAAGCACTTGCCGATAAGAAAGTTATTGAAAAGGCAACTGTCCAACTTGCTGCTATAACCGGTCTTCATCCAGTGGTGACAAAAGCCAAAAAAGCAATATCAGCATTTAAACTTCGAGAAGGAGACGTTATTGGATTAAAAGTAACACTTCGTGGAAAACGAATGAACGATTTTTTGACCAGGCTTACCAGTGTTGCCCTTCCTCGGGTACGAGATTTCAGGGGAATTCCAAAAAAAGGATTTGATGGAAATGGTAATTATACACTTGGTATTGCAGAACAAACAATTTTTCCGGATCTAGACTACGCACTCGTCGATAAAGTACGTGGTTTTGAGGCAACATTTGTAACAAGTGCAAAAACGGATGATCAAGCTAAAGCACTACTTGCACTTAGTGGATTACCGTTTGAAAAATAATACTATGGCAAAAACATCTGATGTCGTGAAATTTAATAAAAAACAGAAATTTGCAGTCCGACATAAAAATCGGTGTAATCTCTGTGGCAGGTCACGGGCATACATGCGTAAATTTGGCGTTTGTCGTATTTGCTTTCGGACACTCGCACATAAAGGTGAATTACCAGGAGTGGTAAAAGCATCATGGTAAAGGGAGAACTATTATGGTAAATGATCCAATTGGAGACATGTTAATTCAAATAAAAAATGCGGCTGCTGCGAAAAGGAAATCACTCGATATTCCGTATTCCGGCATGAAATATGCGCTCGCAACAATACTTGTGAAAGAACGGTATATCGAAGAAGCAAAAAAAATTGGAGATAATCCAAAATATCAATTACATGTAATACTTCGGTATGACAATGGTAATTCAGCAATTACTGATGTAAAGAGGATTAGTAAACCGGGATTACGATGGTATATCGATAAAGGAGCTATTCCCACGGTTGTTGGAGGAATGGGCACGGCAATTATCTCTACATCAAAAGGGATGATGACCGGACGAGAAGCAAAACGCATGGGAATTGGCGGAGAATTATTGTGTGAAGTTTGGTAAACATATGTCACGAATAGGAAAAACACCAATTGAAATACCACAGGGAGTAACCATTACTAAAGATGGAAACGAGCTTGTGGTGAAAGGGCCAAAGGGAGAATTACGAAGTCCCCTTCCAGAAGGCATTGATAACGCTTTTTAATTTAGTCAAAGGAGTAACTGTTGGATGGACAAGGACGCTTGAACTAGCGGGGGTCGGATTTCGGGCAACGGTTGTAAATATGAATTTAGTTCTCACTGTCGGATTTTCTCATGAAGTAACGATTGCTCCGCCAACTGGCATTACATTTACAATTGCTGAAGGAAAAATTGTTGTTACGGGCATCGATAAGCAATTAGTGGGACAAGTAGCGGCGAACATTAGAAACGTGAAAAAGCCAGAGCCGTACAAAGGAAAAGGGATTAAGTATCTTGGAGAACATATCAGGAAAAAAGCAGGAAAGTCAGCCAAAGCAATTGGCGGAGCAGCAAGTACGGGAGCAGCAAAATAAGGAGTATTGTATGTTAACACGAATATCTAAAAAAACTATTCATAATAAACGAGTTGCTCGAATTAGAGCAAAGGTTCGTGGGTCAGAGTCGCGGCCGCGATTATCCGTATTTCGATCAAATACAGCCCTGACAGTCCAGATTATTGATGATGTTGCTAAAAAAACACAGTTCACCTTTCGAGGTAAAGGAAAAAATTCAATTGCAGCAAAGATAATCGGAGAGAAAGTCGTGGAATTTGCTAAAGTTCACCGCATAAAAACACTTGTTTTTGATCGCGGAGGGTATAAATATCACGGAGTTATTAAGACAATTGCCGATAGTATTCGCCAGGGGGGTATAACAATATGATAGACACACGTAAAATAATATGATAGACACACGTAAAATTCAATCTGAATTTGAAGAAAAAGTAGTCCAAGTAAACCGCGTTTCCAAAAAAACAAAAGGCGGAAATAAAATAGGATTTTCAGTTCTTGTAGTGGTAGGCGATAAAAAGGGAAAAGTGGGGGTAGGTTTAGGTGGTGCTCCTGACGTCTCATCGGCTGTAAAAAAAGCAGTAAGTTATGCAAAAAAACATATGATTATCGTTCCTATGCACAAAAAAACAATTCCGCACGAAGTATTTGTTAAGCGGGGAGCAGCGCAAGTACTCATCAAACCAGCTCCTCCAGGAACAGGAGTTATCGCAGGAGGTGCAGTTCGGGCAGTAGTTGAAGCAGCTGGTATTCGGGATGTGGTATCAAAAATTCTTGGAAGTAAAAATCAAGCATCAAATGTGTATGCAACCATGGAGGCGCTCAAAAAATTACACGCAGTGCATATTCGCCGCGATTAATGAATGAATCATATGAATACATTACGCTTGTCAAAATTAGTTGAAATAGGAAAAAAACGTCTTGGACGAGGTCATGGATCTGGGAGAGTAAAAACGAGTGGCAGAGGAACAAAAGGACAAAATGCTCGGGGACATGTACGGATGGGATTTGAAGGAGGACAACTTCCGCTCACCAAACGTCTTCCATTTTTACGTGGAAAAAAACGAAATAAATCAATGGTTGATAAACCGACGGTGATTTTTGTCGGATCATTGAATCAATTCCCAAAAGATTCAAAAATTGATAAAGCGTTTCTCATGAAACACAACATTATTGAGTCTATAACAACACAGGTCAAGATAGTCGGGAATGTAAAACTTGACCACGTATATACGGTGCATATCCCTTGTTCAAAACAAAGCGCAACAGCTATAACCAAAGCTGGCGGAAAAGTGATACAGTAATATCATGAATACAATCCTGTCACCGATTATTTCCAGTTGGAAGACACCGGAACTTCGGCGTAAAATTCTTCTTACTGCAATGCTTTTTGTTCTTTTTCGGCTCTTTGCGCATATTCCGATTCCCGGTGTTGATACAAGCAGGCTCGCTGCATTATTTGCACAAAATCAGTTTTTAGCGCTCCTTGATGTTTTTTCAGGTGGGACTCTAGTAAATTTTTCAATTCTTGCTCTTGGAATTAATCCATATATCAACGCATCCATTATTTTGCAGCTTCTTCAGATTGTATTTCCGAAATTAGAGGAGCTGCAAAAAGAAGGCGAATACGGACGGGAAAAAATTAATCAGTATACACGGCTTCTCACCATTCCTCTTGCAACAGTTCAGGCAATTGGCATGTTCGCGCTTTTAAAAAATCAAGGCATAGTATCAGCCGTTGATCCACTCACATTTATTACCATTATTTGTACGATGACTGCTGGAACCGTGCTTGTTATGTGGTTTGGAGAACTCATTACCGAGTATGGAATCGGAAATGGCATATCACTTCTTATATTTGCAGGTATTGTGGGAAGAATGCCTGTTACCTTTGGTCAGGCTTTTACCGCTGCAACAGCTGAATCAGTGACGAATTTACTTCTTCTTCTGGGGTTGGGTTTCGCTGTTATTGCAGCAACAGTGGTTGTCAATGAAGCAGTGCGGAAGGTCACTGTCCAATATGCACGTCGTATCCGGGGAAATAAGATGTATGGAGGAGGCGCGTCATTTTTGCCGCTTCGAGTCAATCAAGCAGGAGTCATCCCAATTATATTTGCCGTATCACTCGTATTGCTTCCATCTCTCTTGGGAGGATTTTTAGCGCAAGTTAAAAGTCCTCTTCTTATATCTCTCGGACATGGACTCACGTACTTATTTAATCCCAATGGTATTTTTTACAATGTATTTTACTTTTTCCTTGTTATCGGATTTACGTATTTTTATACCGCAATCACCTTTAATCCGACAAAAATTGCTGGAGAGATTCAAAAGTATGGTGGATTTATTCCCGGCATCCGTCCAGGGGCTCCAACAGCATCGTATTTAAATTATATTTTAACTCGTATTACCCTTGCCGGTGCGCTATTTTTGGGAACAATTGCAATTCTTCCATCTCTTGCACAAGGAATAACAGGAACGACGACACTTCTCATTGGAGGCACAAGCGTCTTAATCGTTGTATCAGTAGTACTTGAAACAGTAAAAACCTTAGAAGCGCAACTTGTTATGCGCAACTATGACGGATTTTTGAAAGAATAAGGAGGAAAGTCTATGCATATTGTTTTTTATGGACCAGAAGGATCAGGAAAGGGAACACAGGCAAAATTACTTGCTGAAAAGTTGCATGTCCCCATTCTAACCAGTGGTGATTTAGTCCGTGATGGAAGATGATGCAAAAGGTGCGTGGATCATGGATGGATTCCCGAGAAATGTGGAACAAGCAAAGTTTTTGGACGATAAGATTGATAAGTATGGATATAAGGTTGAGTTTGTAATATTTCTGAAGCTTCCAGAGGATGTATCGTACGAGCGGCTTATCAAACGTGGTCGTCCGGTAAGCGCCGGAAGCACCGAACTGCATGATTCACCCGAACGGATAAAAAGTAGGCTTGCTATTTATAAAGAAAGTGAACAAGCGGTATTGGATTATTATAAAACAACGGGAGTTCACCTTGTTGAAATCGATGCAAATAAAAGTATTGAAGAAGTGCATAGTGAAATAATGAAATATATCGATGCGTTTACAAACGCAAAATGAGGAATAATCCATTTATTATTGGGCTTGTCGGACTTCCTGGAGCGGGGAAGACAACAGTAACGGCATTTTTAGAGAAGCAGGGATTTATTCGTGTCATTCTTTCAGATATTATCCGTGATGAACTATTAAAAAGAGGAATTACTGAATCTACCAGAGAGATACTTCAAAACGTTGGAAATGAAATGAGGCGGAAATTTGGTCCTGATGTATTGGCAAAAAGAGCAATGAAGAGATTAAAAATTTTCGGAAAGACGAAATATGTTGTCGATGGGATTAGAAATTTAGCAGAAATTGCTTATTTAAAAAAACAAAAACAATTCTCCTTGATTGGCGTGAAAGCTCCTTCTCGTATTCGATTTACACGATTAAAAATAAGAAAAGTAAATCCGCTTCAAAAATCATATCAGGAATTTTTACTGCAGGAACATAGGGAGAATGCTCTTGGAGCAAAAACGACCGGACTTCGGGTTATTGATTGTTTAAAACAATGTGAAACGTTATTCCATAATTCGACAACAGTAATAAAACTCGAGAAGCAATTAGAAGCATTTCTTGTTAAAAATGGCATGATATGAAAATAATACTTTTAGGACCACCAGCGTCAGGAAAAGGAACGCAGGGAGAGTTGTTAGAAAATAAATACCACATACAGAGGTTGTCAGTAGGAGCGCTTATTCGTAAGCACGTGCATGAACAAACATCTCAAGGGAAACGCATAGAAGCTACGATGACAGCAGGGAAAGCAATACCTGCCGATACGTATATTGAGTTAGTCGGTGAATGGATGCTTGAACATAAAGATGGATTTATTATTGATAATCTCATTCGTTCAATTGATCAACTCAATGCATTTGACGCATTCAGTAAAAAAAATTCGCTCCAACTAGATTTCGTTTTTGTGTTCCGCGTGTTTGAATGCGAAGCACGAAGAAGACTTCATATCAGAAAAGCTGTGAAAAACCGAACAGACGAACATGATGAAGCAATCCATGCACGGTTTGTGACATTTAATACCTCAATTAGTGAGATAGTTGAATATTTTTCAAAACAACATAGCGTGTATGAAATAGATACATCAGGAACAGTTGACGCGATCCATCAAGAGATAGTATCCATTATTGAATCACGTAAGCCTTTATGAATACTGTTAAAACTCCGGAAGAGATAACATCAATGCGGGTAGGCGGAAAAAAACTTGGGGTAATTTTAAAGGAACTTCTATCGATGTCAACTATTGGAGTGAATTTACTCGATGTAGAAAAACATGCAGTCAAACGAATTAAAGAAGAGGGAGGGGTTCCGTCTTTTACTACAGTCGAAGGATATCCGTTTGTGACGTGTCTATGTATTAATGAGGAAGTAGTGCATGGGATGCCAAGAAATTATGTACTTCGTGACGGCGATATAGTAACAATCGACATTGGGATGATCTATGAAGGGCTTCACACAGATACCGCATCATCAATTTGTATTGGGATGATTGATGATGAAAAAGAGCTGTTTCTTAAATTGCAGGAAAGAGAGTCGGAGACATATCGAAGGCCATTCAAACGACAATTGAGTCTGCTGGGTACCACGTAGTAACAGATTTGACCGGTCATGGGGTCGGACGAATACTTCATGAGGAACCGATGATTCCTGAGTACGTACGGGGTGATATTGCAAAAACCCCTCTCTTGGCAAGTGGCATGACACTGGCTATTGAAGTTATTTATGCGATGGGACAGGGGAGTATCTGCTACAAAAGTGATGATGGGTGGACACTGGAGTCAAAAGACAGATCACTGACTGCGACATTTGAGCATACAATTGCAATTGGAGACATAAAAAGCGAAGTGTTGACCAAACGTGAAATTTAATGTAAAATAAAGCCCTTACCCGCCAAGACTCATGTGTAGGAGGTCAGGCGGGAGTTGTATTATTGCGTATTTATGGCTCATCAAGGAAATATTGAGATAGAAGGTACTGTTCTTGAGTGTTTACCTAATACGCTATTTCGCGTTAAATTGCCAAATGGAGCAATCGTTCTTTGTCATTTGTCAGGCAAAATGCGGTTAAATTATATTCGTATTATGCCCGGGGACAAAGTAAAAATTGAAATGACCTTGTACGATACAACGAAAGGAAGAATCACGTATCGAGTGAGATAATGCTATGAAAGTCAGAGCAAGCGTAAAACTCATGTGTAATAAATGTAAAATTGTTCGCAGACGCGGACGTGTTTTTGTGATTTGTGAAAATCCAAAACATAAACAACGACAAGGATAAAAAAACGAAAAATCGTATATTAGTTACTTCGATAAATCGAAAAACGATGTAACGAATAAACGAAAAACGATTAAACGAAATTATGGCACGTATCGCTGGAGTTGATATACCAAATGAAAAACGACTCGATATAGCTCTTACCTATATCTATGGAATTGGGAGAGTCAATGTGAAGAAAGTACTTCAGTCAGTCAATATTGATGCGTCCAGGCGAGTGAAAACACTTACAGATGAGGAAATTAGTCATATTGCAAAAGTGATTGAAAAAGGATTTACTGTTGAAGGAGATCTGCGTCAAGAAATATCTGCTAATATTAAACGACTTCGGGAAATCGGTTCCTATCGGGGAAGCAGGCATGCGCATAAATTACCATCCCGTGGTCAACGAACCCGTTCAAATGCTCGTACGAAAAGAGGAAAGAGATTGACAGTAGGAGCAATGAAAAAAGATGATCGGATAAAGACAGATACAAAAGCACCAGAGACAGAAGCAAAAGCATAAACCATATGGCAACAAAAACAATAAAAAAAGTCGTTGAAAAAGGAAAAGTGTATATCACTGCAACATTTAATAACACGATTGTGACGATAACAGATGGCACGGGCAATTCACTCTATTGGGGATCATCCGGCATGGTTGGGTTTAAAGGCGCAAGAAAAGCAACTCCTTATGCAGCAACGACTGCGGTTGAAACAGTTGCACGGAAAGCTCTTGATAACGGCATGCGGGAAGTTGAAGTGTTTATTAAAGGGCCAGGAGCTGGTCGTGACGCCGCTCTTCGAGCGCTTCGCGCAGTAGGGCTTAATATTACCTTAATAGCTGATGTCACCCCAATTCCTCATAACGGAGTTCGGGCAAAGAAAAAGAGGAGAGTGTAATATGGCACGATATACAGGACCTAAAAACAGATTAGCACGCCGGGAAGGCATGGATTTAGGTTTAAAAACCATTGGGAGTCATGCGCATGCAGAGTTACTCAAGCGTTTAGCAATACTTCCTGGTCAACACGGCGTAAAAGGACGGAGAAAAACTTCAGGATATGGCATTCAACTTCGAGAAAAACAAAAAGTAAAACGCATCTATGGAACATTGGAACGACAATTCAGAAAGATTTTTGAACAGGCAAAAAAATGGAAGGGAAATACAGGAGAAAAACTTATTGAATTTTTGGAAAGCAGACTTGATAACGCTATCTATCGTATGAATTTAGCGCCAACTAGAACAATGGCGCGACAACTCGTTAGTCACCGGCATGTGTTTGTAAATGGAGCTATCGTAAATATTCCATCCTATCGGATTAAAGCAAATGATGTCATCACGATGACTTCCAAAGCACTTGAAATACCGGCTGTCAAAAAACTACTTGAGGAAAAAAGCCCTCAACTACCAGCGTGGATTGAACGAAAAGGTCCTGTTGCGAAAATTGTACGCATGCCTGCGCGTGCCGATACACTTGAAGATATCAACGAACAATTAATAGTAGAATTTTATTCTCGCTAAGGAGGAGAAACATATATGTCAGAACCAAATTTTTCTATCAAAACAGAGGTTGAAGAAAAGAACTTCGGCCGATATTCTATTGAGCCATTGACGCAAGGATATGGACAGACGCTTGGAAATAGCTTGAGGCGTGTTCTTCTTACGTCACTGTCAGGAAATGCCATTACAACAGTAAAAATCGAAGGAGTCAAGCACCAATTTGCAACCCTTCCGGGACTCAAAGAAGATGTTGTAGAGTTTCTTCTGAATGTGAAAAAAATTCGTCTTATGCTCGAGGGATCTGACACAGCAACGATGAAGCTTGTAAAACACGGTCCGGGTGTCATCACCGCTCGTGATATAGAAGTTGTTTCCGCCGGAGTTACAATCATGAACCCAGACCTTATTCTTGGAACACTTGCTGATAAAAAAGCAACGATTGATATGCAGTTGACCGTTCAAAAAGGATTTGGATACATGACAGCGGATGAACAACACAATGATGAGATTGGCGTGATACCACTGGATGCGTTATATTCACCAATTATCAGAGTGAATTACCATGTGGAGGCTACTCGTGTTGGAAGAATGACCAATCTTGATAAGCTCATTCTTGAAATTTGGACAGATGGAACAAAAGCACCGCTTGATGCACTGAAAAATGCAGCGAGCATTCTTGTTTCGTATTTTTCTCAGATCGTTGAGCCAAAAGTGGTTGTCAAAGAAGACGCTGTTGTTGTGTCAACAGCAGTATCTGATGAAACAGTAAAAATGAGGATTGAAGAGTTGGATATTCCAACCCGCATCGTTAACGCCCTTTCTAATGGTGGGATTGAGACCATAGGGCAGATGCTTGCAACACCGAGAGCTGAACTTATGAAAATCAAAAATCTTGGAGCAAAGTCTATTACTATTATCGAAGATAAGCTGAAAGAAAAGAGTGTGACACTTACAGTGTAATATATGAGACATTCATATTTTGGAAAAAAACTATCTCGGACTCATGATGCACGCAGGCAGCTCTTGCGTAATCTTATCTGTGATTTAGTAAAGCATGGAAGTCTAAAAACAACAAAAGCAAAGGCTATTGCCATCAGATCTAAAGTAGAGAAGATGATTACCCGAGCAAAGAAGGGAAATCAATTTGCATACAGGTTGACTTTGGCTGAGCTTGGGAATCCAGATATCACAAAACAATTGATGGAAGATGCAAAAACGCGTTTTACAATTCGAACGAGTGGGTACACAAGAACACTGCGGCTTGGTCTTATGGGAAGTGATGCAAAAGATATGGTGCAAATATCATTTGTTGATCCTCGTGTCGTTACCGAAGTGATTAAGCCCCCCACTACGCCAGAGGCTACGCGGGGTAAAAAAAAGTTGAGCGCAGCGAAATCCAATATACAAAAGCAATTAAAATAAAAGATATCAAGCGTTCATGGCATCTTGTTGACGTGAAAGGAAAAGTGCTTGGGTACGCAGGAGCAGAGATAGCAAAACTTCTTTTAGGGAAACATAAGCCAAATTACTGTGCAAATCTTGATTGTGGAGATCATGTTGTGGTTATTAACAGTAAGTATGTTGAAGTGACTGGAAAAAAGGCAAAAGAAAAACTTTATGGGAACTATTCAGGATTTCCGGGAGGACTCAAATCAAAAGCATTTTGGCAGGTACTTGCAGAAAAACCAACTGAGCCAATACGGCATGCTGTGTGGGGAATGATTCCAACAAATAAACTCCGGGATCGATTAGTGACCAGACTGTATATTTATCCAGAAGCTGATCATCCGTATAAAGATAAATTTAATAAATAATTATGGATAAAATAAAAACGAAAGAACCCACCTCCGCTAAAGCTACGGTGGGCGAACCTCGACTGCTCGCGCACGATTATATGTTGTGAAAAATGAGACGATGCAATTAGATGGAAAAGAAATAAAGAAAGGTGACATGGTTGTGAATGCTCGGTCGGTAGAAAACTATTTTCCCGGTGAAGTGCTGAAAAAGATGTATACAGAACCTTTTCGAACGACCAATACTGTTGGACGATTTGTTGTAAGTCTCAAAACAAACGGTGGAGGGTTATATAGTCAACTCGGAGCTGTTATTCATGCGGTATCCCGAGCCCTTGAAAAAGTAGATAAAGAAAAATTCCGTCCGATTCTCAAAAAGCGTGGGTTCATGACCCGCGACCCCAGAGCCAAGGAACGACGAAAGGCTGGATTTGCAGGGAAGGCTCGCGCACGTAAGCAAAGTCCAAAACGTTAATGACTATCGAATAGTATGACAATGACGTTATTCTATTTTTTTGTATCCTTCTTAGGCGATTTTCTTGCCTACATTTTTTATCAACAGTATATAGATGGTCATAAAAAGAATCCATGGTTACTGATATATGCGGTAGTGTCTGCTTTTTTTGTTTGGGTTTTTATTTTTAAGTTGCAGGATCGAGGTCAGATTTTGCGATTATTCTTGCCTCTTTGGTCAGCTGGAACTGCGGTATTTGGATATTTTGCAGCCGGATTTGCAACGAAGACACCTGTGAAAGAAATGTTTAGTTTACAGGCAATTATCTCTATTGCGTGCATCGGTATCGGAATATATTTTCTTCAGAAGCTTACAGCAAATTAAGAGCCAAGGACTCGACGGTATGCAACCCCTGCGACAGTTTCAATAAACTGATCATAAGTCCATTTGAGTGCATACACAGAAGCGATGGTTGCATCTTCTTCATCATAATAATTTAAACTTGGATTCATATTCACATCAACAATATATGGAGTGTTTTTGGAATCAATCCGAAAATCAAATCGTGCGATGTCTCGACAAGCAAAAGTAGTATACGCTTTCAAAGCAAGCTCCTGTATTTTATTTTGTAAACATGATGATATATCAGGAGGCGATTGAACGTGTGCGTTCCAATATTCCCAAGATTTTTTGTCCCATTTTGCATTATAGGTATATATTTTCCATTTGTTTTTAGATTTTTTTCCAAATCCAATCTCACAATAAGGAAGCGTCATAATGTTTACATCATTGCCTAGTATTGTGACGTGGATTTCCCGTCCGTCAATGTATTCTTCTGCAATTACTTCGCCGGGAAATTGTGAAAAAAGATTGCTTATATGTTTTTTGAGTTCGTCAAAGTTATTGACGACAGAATCCTGCGCAATGCCGATGCCGGCATGCTGCCGGGCTGGTTTTACAATAATAGGATAAGACAATCCGTATGATCTGATAGAAGATCTTCTGTTGAAAATTTTGAAATTAGGCGTTGTAATCCGTTCCTTCGCCATTCTTCTTTTTACTAATGATTTATTGATGACATACCGAAAGCTTTTCATATCATGTCCGACCTGCACCCTCCCTAATTGTTCAAGTCTATGACCCACGCGTAAATATAATTTCCAATCATCGTCCTCAACTAAATTAAATACCACATCTCCGGGGGATTTGTGCCGCTTTCCGCCAATTTTTTTCAGTCACACAAATTTTTTTGACGGCATGCCCGCGTTTCCGGAGCGCTTCTGCAATTCCTTTAGCGCACATTACAGTATCCTCATCGTCATCATGTGGACCCTTGTAGTATAGAATAAGCGCGGAAAGGGATTTACGAAATGGAATTGGTTTCATTCAATGGATAAAAAATGGGCAGATTCATAAATAGATAATACCGTGATTATACAGATTATATTATAATAACACCATATGATTATTTTATCTTTAAAGACATATAAAGAGGCAACAGGGGATAATGCAATTGCCTTGTTATCCTGTGTAAAAAAAGTAAGTGAAGAATCTGGAGTGAAGATCATTCCAGCAGCTCAGCCAACGGATATTTATCGGATCAAAAAAGAGTTGGGAATAGAAGTGTGGGCTCAGTGTATGGATCCCATTGAACCGGGGAAACATATGGGCTGGTTATCA
>Ga0075730_118_pt1 | contig 12567 bp, 10 predicted proteins | sample RifGroB1_FD_68422 | JGI IMG/M metagenome (GOLD analysis project Ga0075730, IMG submission 68422) | Microgenomates bacterium GW2011_GWB1_40_9
TTTGCAGGTGTCTTCATTGCTCTTTTTCCTCCAAAAGCGCCGCCTCCTAATCATGCATTTGGAAAACTCCCTGCTATAATATTTCCTAATCCTATTGCAACACCTGCAGCAGAACTGACGTTTCAACTTGAGACAATTGAAGGATCAGTTCCTAGAGCTTCAGAATCCGCAACCGTGTATTTTATGCCTAAAAACGCACCAAATCTCCTGGCTCTCACCAATGCAACGGAATTTGCAAGGCGACTTGAATTTATCAAAGATCCGATTCAGGAAACAAAAAATATTTACCGGTGGGAAGACGCTGATAGTCCACTTCGGATGCTTCGTTATGATATTGTTTCTAAAAATTTCATTTTACGCTATCAATTTGAAAAAGACATGGGATTATTTAGCGAGCGAACGGTACCCATTGAACAAGTCGCGAAATCTGAGGCGAAAAATATGCTCCAAACATATAACCTTTATCCAAAGGATTATGAAGAGGGAACTACAATCGTACAATATTTAAAACTCATCGGAGATAAACTAACAAAAACAACGAGTCTGAATCAATCTGACAGCATTCGCATTGATTATTTCCGCGCTCCCATCGGAAATACTCCAATCGTCAATGCATATCCAGATGAAGGACTTATTTCATTTGTATTTTCCGGATCTAAAAATATAAAAAAACATATTCTTCAATTTGCCTACACTCACTGGCCAATAGATTATCAAACAACTGCAACGTATGGACTTAAACCAAGTAGCACCGCCTGGAGTGAACTGCAATCAGGACGTGGGTATATCGCGCGCTATCCTAAAAAGGGAACTGTTGCTCTTGTCCGTGACGTCCATCTTGCATATTACGAATCCATTGAACCGCAAACCTACATGCAGCCAATATTTGTCTTTGAAGGAGATGACGGATTCTTGGCCTATGTCCCCGCCGTCGCTCCCCCGTGGATAGAAGAAAAGTAACAATTACGGTGCTTTGAAGTCCTGCCACTCGTAATTTCCAAATACCCAATCAATAAGACGAATTGTATCTCCAAAGCGATCACGGCTATGAAGAACGACAATAATAATTCTCCGGCTTCCCCGTTCAACTAAGGTCACTAAATTTTCGCCTGCCTCCTCAGTCCACCCTGTTTTAATACCCGCTACCCCCGGAATTTTTCCAAGTAATTGATTCACATTACTCAATTTATGAAAATAGGTATGCGTCACATCAGAAATGGTAATTTGAGGAATTGCAACCATTTTTGCAAGAATCTTGTTTTCAAGCGCCACATCCGCGAGCCTGGCTAAATCCTCCGCAGTCATATAATGAGAAGGATCATCATACCCAACAGGATTGGTAAAATGACTCATTTGCAAATGCAGATCCTGTGCCTTTTTATTCATAGCCACAATAAAAGCATTGAGTCCCCCGGGATATGCATTTGCAAGAGCGTAGCCCGCATCATTTCCCGACTGGATAAGCATGCCATAAAGCAAATTTTCAACAGTGATCTTTTCTCCTTTCACAAGACCTATGGTTTGTCCATTATTTTTTAGTTCTCCTACGGTGACAACATCATCCAGGCTCATAGAATCCAAAACAACAAGCGCTGATACTATTTTTGTTGTTGACGCAGGAGGAAGCTGCATAGTACTGGCTCTACGAAATAAATACACCCCTGATACCGCATCTTGGACAATAACAGATGTCGCTGATAGCTCATTAATTGGATAAAAACCGGTTCTATTGACCGGATACGGAGCAGGAGTTGGTCTTATACTTAATTGATTCCACAATTTAAGTCCTCCCCCAAATCGAGCCGTTGAGTAATAATTTTGTCCAGGGTACCAAAGAAAAAAAAGAATAAAAACAACAAGCAGGAGTATCTTGTCCCACTTCTTGAGCCACCACGACTCTTTTATTTTGGAAATTACGGCAGATACTCTCATGATAATTATTTCGTGAATTCCCCAACGATTGGTTTTGCAACTTTCTCAAAATCTGTTTCTTTCATCTGTATTGATTTCGTATGCTCCCCAGCATTAAATACAATCTCTTCGTTCTCCCGAAGCCGCTGGTCAACATACAAAGGTATTTGAAAAATGTTACCAAACGGTGGCACTGCACCTATCAGTACACAGGTTACCTGTTCAACTTCCTCACTTGTTGCCATACGAAGATCTCGTACCTGATAGAGCTCCTTAAAACCTTTTGTATCAACTTTCATATCTCCTGGCACCACAACCATGATAGGGTTTCCATCTGCATACATAATGAGCGCCTTTGCCCCTTGATGCATATTTGTATTTCGAACTTTTGCAGCATCCTGGGACGTAAATACTGCCTCGTGTTGGTATGTTTTGTATATAATGTGGGATTCATCAAGCAAGGTCGTAATATCTTTAAACACAGATGTCTGTTTTACACGTTTACGCAGTGTTATTCCAAGTTCCATTAACTGTTCATCGCTAACCGCGCTTGGAGCATCCATGACACTGGTCTGTCCGCTTGAGGTCTGCGGGAAAGCCTGAACATCTTTAATGGACGTTTCACCTGTTAAGCACATCAAAAACCGCTCCATGTGACCGAATTGTTTTTCAATTTGTTCTTTTGTATGCCCAATTGTTTCAAAAACCTTTGTCAAAATTGCTGGATCAGTACTCCTGATACTTCCCCCTCCCGCCTCGTACCCATTCCAGACAAGATCGTATTGTGTGGTCAAAATTCCTTCAACCTGACCTTTCAGGAATGCGTCTTTGTGTTCTTGTTTTGGATCTGAAAAGGGATTATGTGAATATGTCCATTTCCCTTCTTTGTCTTTTTCAAAAAACGGAAAATCAACAACCCATGCAAACGCATGAATTCCTTTCTTTTTCTCCTCCTCACTCCGAAGATCAAATTTATCAGCGCCATATTTAGCTATCGCATCTTTATAGGAAATAACAGGGAATGGTTTTTGTTTAATCGTTCCTCCTAAAATCTCAACAACACTCGTAACCATCTCTTCAATAATGTTCATCACGTCTTCCCTCTCAACAAAACTCATCTCGAGATCAAGTTGTGTGTGCTCAAATCCTCGGTCGGCACGCAAATCTTCATCACGAAGACATCGTGCTATTTGAAAGTACCGTTCAAACCCAGCGACCATCAATAATTGTTTGTATTGTTGCGGAGACTGCGGAAGGGCATAAAAATTCCCCGGCTGCATGCGAGAGGGCACAAGAAAATCTCGTGACCCTTCAGGAGTAGATTTCGTTAAAAGCGGGGTCTCAATTTCAGTAAATTCATTTTTGAATAAATACTGACGTATTAAATCAACAACTTTTGACCGAAGCCTAATATTTTTCTGCATTCTGTCTCTTCGAAGATCGAGATATCTATATTTGAGTTTAATTTCTTCATTAATATCCCGTCCGTCGGTATCTAAAGGAAACGGCAACTCCGTTGCTTTAGAAAGAATGGTGATGGTCTGGGCTTCAATCTCAACAGTTCCTGTTGCAATCTTTGTATTGATCATTGCTTCCGGACGTTTCTTCACAACTCCTGTAATTTCTACGCAATCTTCTGGTTTGGTATCAGCAAGACTCTTGTTGGAAACAATCTGCACAAGTCCAGTTCTATCACGCAAATCCAGAAACATAATCTTTCCATGATCCCGCCGAGTACTAATCCAACCGGATAACGACACGGTTTCACCAATTTTGTTTACGACATCACCAATCATAGTTCTCATACTATTATTGATTGTAATAAGAATAGACCTTAATAACAAGAACTTACTCTGAAGTAGATGGCCTTAAATCTCGAAGCTTTATTTGCAATGTTGAATTTCCGTTCCATGTATTCATATCTATTGTGTACGCAACATCAACTGTCATACCCTGTTTTATTTTCCCATACAACTCGCCTAATCCGAATCCAACAGCGTCAAATGATGATAATTTCAACTTCAGATGATTCTGTTTAGCGCCAATGAGGCGAATTGATTCAACAGTAACCTTTCTTGTTGCAAACACTGGTTCTGGATTACCAAGACCAAAGGGTGCGAAATCTTGAATCTTTTCATATAACGACGACTGGATAGTAGACAAAGGTATTTCCATATCTATGGTTATGGATCTTACTAGTTGAGATTCCTTAATATTCTTTTCTGCGGCACCCTCGACTTCTTTTGTAAATTTCTTAATATTCTTTGTCTCAATGGTAAACCCCGCTGCCATCGGGTGACCTCCAACATCAACAAGGAGTGAACTATGATTTCTTAAAAATGAAATAATATCAAACCCAGCTATAGATCTAACGGATGCTTTTGAAATAATTTCTCCAACAGAAATCACAATAGCTGGGCGATAATATTCTTCAACCAGCTTCCCGGCAACAAGTCCGATGACACCTTGATTATAGGAAACATCAGACACCACAAGTATCTTTGGAATGGTCTTTACGTCTTTCTTTTTATACACATTTATTGCATGAAGAGTTGTATCAATGGTCAATTGCTGCCGTTCGCTGTTTGTTATATGTAATACCTGCGCTAAACTTGTTGCCCTATCAGCATTTTTTGTACAAAGAAGCCGTAATGCATCAAGTGCGTGTTCGAGCCGTCCCATTGCATTGATTCTTGGAGCAAGGACGTGAGACACATCAGACGTTGTTATTTCATCTTGAGTAATTCCAGCGTCTTTTAGAAGTGCTATAATTCCAAATCGTTTTGTTTTTTTGAGTTCTTTTAAACCATATACAACTATTGATCTATTAGCTCCAACGAGGGGTACCATATCCGCAATCGTGCCGATAGCACAAAGCGCAAGAAGATCCCGCGATTTTTCTTTGTTTTTGAATAGAAGCATATTGACCAAAAACCATGAAACTCCTGCTCCTGATAAATTGGTTGTATGGATAAGGGGACATTTGGGGTACTCTTTTGGTTTCACATGATGATCTGTCACCACAACATCTACCCCGAGTTTTTTTGCATACGCAACCGGAAGTACAGCGGTTATTCCATGATCAACAGTGATAATAAGCGTTGGATCAAATTCTTTTTGCACCCGGTCAATACCTTTTTCGGATAGTCCATACCCTTCATCCACCCGATGCGGAACATACGGCATAACACGGGCCCCTAATTCATATAATGCTTCCCACAGGATTGCTCCTGCGGTAATACCATCAGCATCGTAATCCGTATACACAACAATAGACTCTTTTTTTTTAATTGCTTTCTGGATTCGATCAAAACTACGTTTTAATTCTTTTATGTTTATTCCAACGTCAATAGGAGTTAAAGTAACTGGATCCTTGGGATGAAGAAAAACTTCACGATCTTTTTTTGCGATCCCTCGATTTTTTAACAATACCTCAATAATGTCATCAACTGTATTCGTACTCATTCCTAAAATATTCCAATTTTTCATGCAGTTAGTATGATATGATAAGAATCATGATAATGCTACCCCCAACTGTCCAAACAGTCATCAGTACTCTTCAAAAAAAGAATCACGAAGCCTATGTCGTCGGCGGATCAATACGGGATCTTCTGATGGGAAAAACGACCAAGGGATGGGATCTAACAACCAGCGCAATACCGGAACAAATTCTTAAACTTTTTCCTGATAGTTTCTATGATAATCAATTTGGAACAGTGGGGATAAAAATATACACCACTTCGCCAAAGGCTACGCGGGGAGCAGCCGAAAAGATTGAAGATATATTTGAAATAACAACGTATCGAAGCGAAAAAGGGTATAAAGATCACAGGCATCCGGATACTGTCATTTGGGGAAAAACACTTAAAGAGGATCTTTCTAGGCGCGACTTTACCATAAACGCAATTGCCTATGACGGGAAAGAAATAATTGATCCATATGATGGACAAAAAGATATTGCAAATAAGCTCATTCGTGCAGTTGGAATTCCTGATGAGCGTTTTGATGAAGACGCTCTTCGGATGATGCGTGCAATAAGAATAGCAAGCCAGTTGGGATTTCAAATTGAACAAAAAACCGCAGACTCAATAGTAAAACACGCATCCCTCATAATAGAAATTTCAAAAGAACGTGTCCGAGATGAACTTCTAAAAATACTCGTAAGCGACTATGCCGCTGACGGAATATTGCTTTTGAAAAATACAGGACTTCTTACTCATATCCTTCCAGAATTTGTTCCAACATTTACAACAGAACAAAAAAGTCCAAAACGGCACCATCTGTATGGTGTCGGTACTCATTCCATTAAAGCCATGGAAGCATGCCCCTCCAAAGATCCAATTGTAAGATTTGCAACCCTCATCCATGACATTGGAAAACCACAAACATTCCATAAAGATGAGACTGGACTTATCACATTTTATAATCATGAAGTAGCGGGAACGAAACTCGCCAGAGTCATTGTTGGACGTCTTCGGTTTTCAAAAAAAGACAGCGTTCGTATTCTTACGCTTATCAGGTGGCATCAATTCAGTGTTGATGAGAGACAAACAGATAGTGCTATACGACGAATTATCCGACGGGTTGAAAAAGAGAATCTCCAAGACATGCTGGCCCTTCGCATTGGAGATCGGCTTGGAGGAGGAGCGCAAGAATCATCCTGGAGACTGGAGCTATTTAAAAAACGGCTGGAAGATGTCCAGAAACAACCATTCTCAATTAAAGATCTCAAGGTAAACGGGAATGACGTCATGGAAATATTAAACTGTCGTCCAGGACCAATTGTAGGAACAACACTTTCCGATCTCTTTACCCAAGTTGAAGCAGGAACACTACTCAATGAGCGAGAACTGCAACTTGCAAAGCTTCGGGAATTAAAAACAAAAGCTTCTTAATGATGTTTTTTCTTTTCTTCCAACCTATTCCACAAAAGGAGTATTGGGGTAGCAACAAACGGTGAAGAATAGGTACCGGTGATGGTACCAATGAGGAGTGCTACCGCAAACCACCTGACTGTCTCCCCGCCCATAAGAACAAGCGCAAGCAACATAAATATGATAGTGAAAGAATTAATGAGCGACCGACTCATGGTTTCGGTAAGCGCTATATCAATAACATCGGCAAATGGTGCATTGGGGCTTCGTTTCCTGTATTCCCTGATCCTATCAAAAATAACTATCGTATCATGCACGGAAAAACTCATGGTGGTTAAAAATGCAGTCATAAATAGTGTATCAACTTCAACGCCAAAGAAATGTCCAAATAATGAAAACGACCCAAAAACAACCAACACATCATGAATGAGCGCGAGCACCGCTGCAACGCCACTTTTCATATCTTTAAATGCATATGCTACATAGAAAAGAATTGCAATCACCGCAAAAATTGCAGCAACAACAGATTTAAACAGGAGTTCACTTCCAAGTATTGGCCCAATGGTGTCATTGCGAAGAATATCCATTGGTTCTTCAGATTTAGCTTGAAGGGCTACAATAAACTTTGAGATTTGTTCTTCCGAGACTTGTCCTATACGAAATAAATAGGTACCTCCATTTTGTTTTTGCATAGAAAGAACCGGAATTTTTTGAGTTTTTATTGCATCATCAATCGATGTTTGTTCAATAGGATTTTGAGTCTTAATTTCCAATACCGATCCTCCGGTAAAATCAACAGAAGGTTTAACTCCGTTTTTCACGAGAGAATACACTCCTGGAATTAACACGAGAGCAGATATCATCACATATATCCAAATATATTTTGTAAAACGAATCATAAATTATTTTCCTTTATAAAACATTCTAATTAATGTTCTTGTTACCACAATTCCGGTAAATAGACTCGTGATTACTCCTAAAAAGAGGGTTGCAGCAAACCCTCTCACTAAACCAGAGGTAGGAAGAAAAGGCCAATTACCCGGATTAAAAAGAATGATTGATGTAATAATGGTCGTAAAATTCGCATCCCTTATACTTTCCCATGCTTTTCCAAATCCGAGCTCCATCGCTATCTGCCATGGTTTACCTCTTCGAAGCTCCTCTTTATACCGTGAAAAAATAAGAATATTGCTATCTACTGCCATACCAATTGATAGAATAAATCCTGCAATACCAGGAAGCGTCAACGTCACTGGAATAAACCGGTATAAAAACAGTGTAATAAGCCCATACATGCAAAGCGCAATATCAGCTAAAAATCCAAGCCAACCATATTGCACAATCATAAACGCGGCAACAAGTCCAAGACCAATCATCCCAGCTCGAACACTTTTAGTAACTGAATCTGCTCCAAGCGATGCTCCAATGGTCCGCTTTTCAACTATTTTCACTGGTACCGGTAAAGCTCCAGCATTTAACTGAATTGCGAGTTGTTTGGCTGCGTCAACAGTAAAACTTCCAGTAATGACAGCCTGTCCATCAGCTATTTCCGTATTGACCGTCGGGTCAGTTACAACAATGTTATCCAAAAATATCGCGAGACGTTTTCCAATAAGACGTTTCGTCACGTCTGCAAACTTCTTAGATCCTTCGGGAGTAAATTGAATACCAACTTCCGGCTCTCCAGATTGAGCATTAAATTGAAGTAATGATTTTTTTAAATCTCGACCAGTAATTCCGACTGCCACAGTGTTTTCGATTGTTGGAATAACAAAACCGCTCTCTGTTGCGATCGGTTCCTTGATATGTTCACGAAATTCAAGTTGTGCTGTTTGACCGACCAATGCTATTGCTTCATTAGTATTTGTTACTCCTGGCAGTTCCACAACAATTCTATATTTTTCTCCACTTAGGGCGGTTTGAATAACTGGCTCTGATACACCAAAAAAATTGACTCTTCGCTCAATCACTTGCTTTGCTGATTCAAGGGAATCTTTACGATCAACCTGAGGAATGGTTGTCATATCTGCTTCAAGTGTCAGTTGGGTTCCCCCTGCTAAATCCAAACCTAACCGTGTTTTAAAATCTTTTTTGATATGAATCCCAACAATAGTTGTATCAATAGCTGGAGGATTAATTGTAAATGTTTGACTTTTCCCAAAAAAAGGAATGGTAAGTTTATAGTTCTCGGGAAGGTCCACAATGATAAGAATCATTGCAAGAATAACAAGAATACTAAATACTTTTTTGGTTTGCTTCATAGGATACTATTATTCCACTAGTTCTTCTTCGTCACCTACTATCATGACGCGAGAACCGGAAAGAATTGATAAAACAAATGGATCACGACGGCGTTTTCGAAATGCAAATTCCTCTTCTGACATAACAGTATAATTCAGTTCCCGTTCACGCCTAACTTCTTCCGCTTTGACCAGTTGTCCGAGTTCAGCTAATACGACACTTCCCACAATAAGCATATCTACATCTGTTGGCGATTTCCGTTCCCTTCCACGCAAATATCTTCCGGACATCATAACAAATTTAAGTTTACCTAATTTTGCTTTATGTTTTAAAATATCAAATCCTAAACCAGATGTTTTCCCAATTAGCTCAAGGAGTTCGTAATATAATGGATATTCTTTACGGAATGTATAGAAAAGCCTATTTGCACGATGTTCTTTTGACACCATGCCCGCTTCTTCCATATGAGCAAGCTCTCTTCTTACCGCATTTATTTCTTCACCAATTTTCCTGACTATATCTCGAACATGAAAAATTGTCCCAGGGTGACTTAAAAAAAGCTGTAACATTTTCACGCGGACGCGTGAGATAATAATATCTTCAAGCAGCATACTGCTCCTTTCGACGGGCAGTCATCAATAGGCAACCGTTGTTCCAATTGGTAGCATTTCTACCCAAATCTGACCCCGGGTAAACGTAATTTCTTTTCCAGACGGATCCGAAAACACGGTTCGTGCGGTACGATCCAACTTTTGCCAGGTTATTTTTGTCGCTACTCCATCTTGAAATAATAGTCCATTTCCTGATCCAATGTTCGTATACAGCAAATGCATATGATCATCCACGGGTCCGGTTTCTTTAGCAAACATGACAACAATTGCTTTGGCTTGTAATTGTTCTTCTGTTTCTAAATCCGCATGCGCTACTCCTCCGTTTTCCCGAAGATATGCATTTTTCACTTTATCATACGTCCATTTCACTCCGACAAATGAAATCGATATTGCCGCTCCACGATCTGCCTCTTTCGCATCATCTTTAAAGACCCACGGTTCATATTTTTTATCCCAGGAAATTCCTTTGGAATCCACATTCGTCCAACCACGCGTTGCAGCAAGAGCGTACAATTTGTCTGTTTGACACACCATGGTATGTTCTGTAGCCACTGGATGATCAAGCCGATCATAATTTCTGTAACACGTTGGAAATGAAATGCCGAATTGATCCATATCTTTAATACGATACTGATCTATTTGACACAATGCTTTTGCCCGCTCATCAACCGTGTCATCTTCACACCTTCCTGCTCCACCGACGTGGTTATATAATGCGTCATATTCAAGTACCCAGGGAAGAAAATATGTACGGGCACTTCGGACTGGCGCCAAACTTACATTTCCCGCTGCTATTCCACAGTAAAATATTCCCATGAATCGCGACACACCACCTTCAGCAACTGCTTCGTAAACAATATCAGCAAGCGCAAGTCCTGATTGAGGACGGGCTTCTGCATGATTTTCAATCATGACAGCCAGTGGTCTACGCGTGTCCCATGTTGTTTTTTCTTGCTTGGTATACATTTTTCCATTAATTGGACACATTTCAGTTCTTGGAATTGCAGGATCAACCATGAAACTTTTAAGTGGCTTTGTTGTCTTATCATTAATTTTTATTGCTGATTTTTTCGTATTGGTTGCTCCGCCAGAATAACTAAAAACTGCGGTCGAAACCCCTGTTGAAATTAGGTAGATAGCGACAGCGAGTATTCCATACATCCACAATTGTTGTTTTTTCATACGCCTCCTACTGGTCGTGCTTTTTTTATAGCTAATTGCTCTTCTTTGGAAAGCTCAACATCTTCAGATTTTCCAAGTTTAATATGTTTAATATACCACCGATTACCTGTTCTCGCATAGAGAGAGGTCATAACAATTCCATTTTCTTTCCCATCAAGAATTGCTATCGTAAAACTCTGACTTCCTCCGGTATCTGAAAATGGATTAAACCTGACAATTCCTAAGCGTTGCAGATGTAATGTTCCGTCTTTGGATAATTCATCTATTGTTCTGTAAATCGATTGAATATCCTTTCCTGTTTTCTCGTATTTCCCAATAAGCTCCCCAAGAACTTCGCTTAACGTTGTTGAGGTAATCCCTCTTGTTAGCTTGTTGTAATGAGAAATCATTCGAAAAACGACAACCGTGAGAATGGATGTCCAGATAAAGACAATAGCTATGGATATATATAATAAGGAAGTGTCATTGAATACCATTTGTATTCATCATAGTAGTATTTTTTTGTGCTTTTTGTCAATGAGAAAGATACGCAAGATAACGAGCTGAGTTGACAAGTGCGCTGAAGCTGTGTTACCCTCATCTAGCCTCAAATGCTATGCCGAAGAAAACTAAAAAAGCAAAATTGATTGCCGAGTATCGAAGAAAACTCCAACAATTGGAAGGCACTCCTATTCAACCAACCATTCATACAACCCCAACAATTGGAAGGCACTCCTATTCAACCAACCATTCATACAACCGTTGATCCCGTACCATCAACTGCTTCAGAGTATATTCTTCCAAAGAATATTTCAAAACAAGATGGCACACCAACCGCAATCGCTCTACCGGTAAGCGAATTTTTGGGAATCAAAAAAGATTTAATAAAAACCGTCATTGTAATTTGTATATTTTTTAGCATTGAAGTAACACTCTGGAAATTATTTGGATAATATTTTTATGAAGGGGGGTGAAACAACACTATGGCAACAATGTATTGTGTAAAATGTCGAGCAAAGCAAGATGACCCAAAAGCAGTCCCAGTGACACTCAAAAACGGTAAACCAGCAATGAAAGGCAAATGCCCGAAGTGCGGAACCGGAATGTTCAAAATTGGTAGTTCAAAGTAACCCCTCAAGGGGTAATAATCTGCCTTTTGGCAGGTTTTTACGCGTAAGAATATTCTGCCTCCCCCTCATCAATCTGGTGAGGGGGTTTTCGTATTTGTGGTATACTTGCCTCACGCGCTGGGACAACGTACCTTTGCCCTGAGAGAAATCGAATGGGAGGAAAGTCCAGACAGCAGAATATAGAGGACTCCCTGAAAAGGGTGACCATGTAATATGTGCGCAAGCACACTAATACATGGCTGGTGCCCTGTTTTCGAAAGACGATGGGGACGATTCCTGAATTAACAGGATGAGAGAGCCACAGAGACGAACGTATTTCTACAAATCGCAAGGTTTACGAAGTACGAGTGAAACGAGGTAATCCCACTTGCTGCAACCGACGACCGGTCCGTTATGAGCATATATTCGCCAGGACCAAAGTATGCGGGCACAAGAGAAATGAAGGTATGAAATAACAGAATCTGGCTTACAGTTGAACTAGCGCGTATATAAAAATCATTTCTTCGAACTATTTGTGATACTGATGATGAGTTCCTGAATAATAAGAAGAATGGGAACCGCAAGGATCGCCCCAACAACTCCACCTAGCCGTGCACCAACTAAAAGTGAAACGATCGTCACAAGTGGGTGAAGTCCAAC
>Ga0075730_109_pt1 | contig 12428 bp, 9 predicted proteins | sample RifGroB1_FD_68422 | JGI IMG/M metagenome (GOLD analysis project Ga0075730, IMG submission 68422) | Microgenomates bacterium GW2011_GWB1_40_9
AGCTCCAGTTGGTCCTGCTGTTCCTGTTGCACCGGTTGCTCCGGTTGCTCCGGTACTCCCAGTGGGTCCTGCAACACCAGTAGCTCCGGTTGCTCCCGTAGCACCCGTAGGACCTTCAACTCCACTTGCACCCGTAGGACCTTCAACTCCACTTGCACCCGTAGGACCAATTTCACCAGTTGCTCCCGTAGCTCCCGTTGCACCGGTTGGTCCTGCTGTTCCGGTTGCTCCCGTAGCTCCCGTAGCTCCTGTTGCTCCGGTAGGACCAGCAATACCCGTAGCTCCTGTTGCTCCGGTAGGTCCTTGTAATCCGGTTGCTCCCGTTGCTCCAGTTGGTCCAGCTGTTCCTGTTGCACCGGTGGAACCGGTAGCACCAGTGGGTCCTTCGGTTCCACTCGATCCTGTTGGACCAATTGTTCCGGTTGCTCCAGTAGCTCCTGTTGGACCAATTGTTCCGGTTGCTCCAGTAGCTCCTGTTGGACCAGCAACTCCAGTTGCACCCGTTGCGCCAGTAGTTCCCGTAGCTCCTGTAGCTCCTGTGGGTCCAAGATCACCAATAGAACCAGTAGCCCCTGTTGCACCAGTGGGGCCTTCAGTACCAGTAGCCCCAGTTGCTCCTGTTGGTCCGGCACTTCCAATTTCACCAGTTGCTCCTGTTGCTCCAGTAGATCCGGTTGGTCCAGCAACACCAGTCGCACCAGTAGCCCCAGTTGCTCCTGTTGGTCCAGTTATTCCGACATTTCCAACAGATCCTTGTGGTCCTGTTTGTCCTGCAGTGCCAGATGCACCAGTAGCACCAGTTGTTCCCGCAACACCTTGAGACCCCGTTGTTCCTTGTGGACCTGTTACTCCTTGTATTCCACTTGCACCGGTTTCTCCCGTTTCTCCCTGAGTTCCAGTGGATCCGGTTGCTCCGGTTGGTCCAGCTACACCAGTAGCTCCTTGAACTCCAGTGGATCCGGTTGCTCCAAGAACTACACCAACTTGTCCTGATTGTGTACGCGTTGTTGAAGTTGTTGTCGTTGATGTGTTAGAAAGTTGTGTACTTTTTGGTTTTTCTAAACTTGCTCGCGCAGAAGTAAATTGGGTAAAAAGATATCCGCCACCAATTAATAAAAGAATTACACCAAGACCGATAGCAAGCGGGATACCCCATTTTTTTGCGCCTGCTTTTGCCGTTACCGTAAAAGGTTGTGTTGATGGGGGAATGATAATTGTTTCCGGGCCATTAACGCCGAATGGAATTTGCTGTGCGGGAATTGATGCGGGAATATTAAAAACTTCGGGAATTGTACTTTTTGCTGATTCAACAAATTCAATCATCGGAAGCAAATGAACTCCCGGAAGAAGCTTTTCTTTTGGTTCAGATAACAAGGCTTCGATATGTGTAGGCGGGTTTTCAGATGAAGATAGTTGTTTTGGAATATTACGTATTCCTAACATGGGATTATCGAGAATCAGGTTTTGCAGCGTTGCGTATTGAAAAAACATGCGCAGTGCTGATAAGCGACGATTTATTGTTGCGATGGGAGTATTGGTTAATTGTTGTGATCGTTTATAGTTTTCGATTGTGTCTGGTGTGACGATGCGAAGCGGTTTTTCTTCAGATTCAGAAATAACGATTGTGCTGTTATTGATACTTGCAATGATCCATTGAAAAAAGTTTCGTAGATCAGAAAGATAATTTTTCCGCGTGATTTCTGAAGCTTGTTGACTGACGAGGTACGAAGAAAACTCAGTATCAAGAAGAGATTGATAATCAAAGAGATTAGATAAGATTATACTGGGCATATATCTAGTAAAACTAATATTAATAAGCGTGTCAAGAGGCAAATGAGGTAGTTAGGTATATGTTAGATTGGGTGAATATTTTTATTATTTATACGACGTTAGCTTCAATAACCATTTATTTCACGAATTCCCGCAACATGGTAAATTAGCATCAAAACAAGCCAAATAAAATTTATTATCAATAATCATTGATAGATATAGTGTGATAATTGCGTATTATTTTGTTTATATTATATCAATAGTTATTGATTAATTACATTTTTAAAATGGCGTCATGGAGATCCGCATACATATAAGACCTTATAGTATTTTTAGATAACGACCTTATAATTATTTATTATGTTTTATGAAGTACAATGTCATATTTTTTGTATTTTCACGCTGGCAAAAGAGGGTAGTGAGCGCTAAAAATATTAGAGGTGGTACTGACGTGATAATTTGATATATTTTCTTGACCTATGTACAAAGTAAAATTGTTTACTTTATAATAGATGTATGCAATACAAAAGTAATATCATACCTCATGAGGATGTAGAAGCGAAATGGCAGCAGTTTTGGCATAAGACAAAGCAGGATATTGTTGATATTGACCATGCCAAAAAGCCATATTTTAACCTCATGATGTTCCCATATCCGTCGGCAGAAGGATTGCATGTCGGGAATATGTATGCATTTACTGGGAGCGATATTTATGGTCGATTTATGCGGATGCAGGGGTATGACGTGTTTGAGCCGATAGGACTCGATGGATTTGGGATTCATAGCGAAAATTTTGCACTCAAAATTGGAAGGCATCCAAAAGAGCACGCAGCGCTTTCAGAAAAAAATTTTTACAAGCAATTGTATACGATTGGCGCTATGTTTGATTGGTCGCGCACAGTCGAGACGTACAATCCAAATTACTACAAGTGGACGCAGTGGATATTTACGAAAATGTTTGAGAAAGGCCTTGCATACAGAGGTAAAGCGCCGGTGACTTGGTGCAGTAGTTGTAAGACAGTGTTATCCGATGAACAGGTAGTTCCTGCCTCGCCGGCAGGCGGGGATGATTGTTGTGAGCGTTGCGGTAATAAAGTAGAAAAGAAGTTGATGGAACAATGGTTTTTTAGAATTACCGCATATGCGGGAAAATTACTGGCAAATTTATCTACGCTCAAATGGAGTGAAAAAGTAAAAGTAGCGCAACGGAATTGGATTGGACAAAGTGTTGGGGTGAATTTTAAAGAGAAAGTTAAAGATCTTGATATAGAGATTGAGGTATTTGATACAGTTCCACAGACATTTTTAGCTCAAACATTTACTGTTATTGCTCCAGAACATCCATTAGTTGAACAACTTGTATCAGGAACTGAATATGAAAAACTTGTTATGGAATTTGTTGAAAAGATAAGAAAGAAAAGACTTGCGAATGTGAAGATGGATCATGAAATTGAAGGCATTTTTACTGGCAGGTATATCGATAACCCTTTTGGAACGGGCGATTTACCGATCTGGATTGCATCGTTTGTTGTCGCTGACTATGGAACTGGAATAGTAAATTGTAGTGCGCATGACCAGCGTGATTTTGCATTTGCAAAAAAATACAATATTCCTCTTCGTTTTTCTATGCTTCCCCCTGATTTAAAAAAAGCTGTTCAGGTTCGTAATTTTGAATTATGTTATCACCACGCTCCGGAAGGTATTATGCAAACTCCGAAAGAAATTCATGGTATGAGGTGGAGTGATGCGCGGGATGCAATTATTTCCTATATAGAACAAAAAGGATATGGAAAGCGAGCTATTCACTATCATCTCCGCGATTGGACGATTTCCAGGCAGCGATATTGGGGAGCGCCAATTCCTATGGTGTATTGTGAGACATGTAAATGGGTGGCTGTACCAGAGAAGGATCTTCCGGTTCTTCTTCCTGATATTGCTGATTACAAACCCAGGGATGACGGAGTGGGACCATTGGCTAAGCACAAGGAATTTTATGAAACGATCTGTCCTACATGTGGAGCACCTGCACGCCGTGAAACCGATGTGTGTGATACATTTTTGGATAGTTCCTGGTATCACCTCAGATATCCATCTGTAGCTTCAAAAACAGCAAATGTAAAAGCATTTGATGAAGAAATTACTAAAAAATGGTTGCCTGTTACGATGTATACAGGCGGTGCTGAACACTCAGTCCTTCATCTTATGTATGCGCGGTTTATCGCTATGGCTTTGCATGATATGGGTTATATTAGCTTCGAAGAACCATATACCAATTTTTTTGCGCATGGACTGGTTATTAAAGACGGTGCCAAGATGAGCAAAAGTAAAGGGAATGTTGTTAATCCAGATGAATACATTAAAAAGTATGGTGCAGATGCCCTCAGAATGTATTTGATGTTTATGGGACCATACTCAGAAGGAGGAGATTTCAGGGATACTGGTATGGAAGGTATGTACCGGTTTCTTGGACGTGTTTGGCGCTTAGTTATGGAGAGTGCTAACATGAAATCGGTAGATAATGACGCTGTTATTCACAGAGAGTTACAAAGAGCGATACAACGTGCAACTGACGATTTGCCCAAACGACGGTATAACACAACCATTGCCGGGTTTATGGAGTTTGTAAATGCCGCAACAGATGCAAAAAAACCATTGGGAACTGAAGATGCCAAAGATTTTGTAAAACTCTTTGCTCCATTTGCACCCCATGTGGCAGAAGAACTATGGTTTCGTCTTTGTGGCGAAAAAATGGAAGGATATGTCTCGGTTCACAAACAACCTTGGTCGATGTATGATAAAAGCCTATTAGTAGATAGTTCGATACAGTTTGTTGTACAAGTAAATGGAAAGATACGGGAAACTCTTACTGTTACTCCAGAACAGGGGAAGGATCAAAAAGTCATTGAAGAGTTGGTCAAGAAGAGTGAGCGCTTGAAAAAATATTTGACTACACGACCCCAAAAAATTATCTTCATTTCCGGCAAGCTTATCAATTTTGTTGTATAACTAGTTTATATATGGGTGAAGTGAAATTACTGCCACTCGAGTATCGAGTGCCCCTCATATTAGTTGGTATAAGTATCTCTGCATTGGTATTTGCTATTTTCCTATACGTTAAAAATACACAGAGTGTTGAACCCATCCGGTTTTCCAGTGATGAAAAAGTATCATCAGAATCAGCTAAACTCATAGTTGATGTGTCAGGAGCAGTCAAAAATCCCGGTGTGTATACGTTTGTCTATGGAAGTAGGGTATCGGATGCAATTATTGCGGCCGGCGGTTTTTCAGATAAGGCAGATTTGGATACTATTGCCATTCAGATAAATCAGGCAAGTATCCTATCAGATGGCGCTAAAGTATATATTCCCGCACAAGGAACAACAAATCAACAGTCACCAGTATCTCAGGTATTATCCAGTAAGACTATCAGTGTCAATACTGCAAGCGCTGACGAGTTGGATACGCTTTCGGGCATTGGTCCTGCCACAGCAAAAAAGATTATCGATAACCGGCCGTATTCGCGCCTTGAAGATCTTGTGACAAAAAAAGCAATTGGACCGTCATTGTTTGATAAACTGAAAAATCAATTAACACTTTAATATGCCAACGCTTGCGACATTTGTAGACATTATCAATCGGGTTCTCCCAGAGCCGCATGCCGGACTCTTGTCCGGTATTTTATTTGGCATAAAAGCATCAATTTCAACAGATCTCTATGATGCGCTTGTTGTTACTGGTACGCTCCATATTGCTGCATTATCCGGGATGAATATTACTATCCTAACTAAGCTTTTTTTTAGCGCTTTCAACTTCCTACTGCCAAGACGCATAAGTAGCATTCTCACGATGGGAGTGATAGTGGGGTTTGTGTTTTTTGTCGGACCCTCTGCAAGTATAATACGGGCCGCCATTATGGGATGTATTACAATATTAGCTGGACTATTTGGGCGCATGTCTCTTGCACTTCTGACGTGGGCAATTACCATTGCCATCATGTTATGTGTTCATTTCCAATGGATCGGGGAAACATCCTTTCAATTATCAGCGCTTGCATCTCTCGGGATGATTTTGTTTGGAAGGTTTAAACAGGACGGATCCTTTATTACGCTGGTTAAAAATGAATTGACGACGACGCTCTCTGCTCAGGTGTTTACTATCCCACTTATTTTGTTTACGTTTGGACGAATTTCTTTGATGTCTCCCGTCACTAATATTTTAATTGGATGGACAATTCCTATTATCACAGTGTTAGGATTATTTGTTTCATTACTTGGGTGGCTCTGGTTACCGATAGGTCAACTACTCGCATGGGTAACCTGGGTTTTTTTGGAATGGCTTATTCAAGCGGTAATATTAACGAGTAAAATACCGTTTGCATCTATTGGGAAATAGAAATTATATCGGCTAGACTAACTATATCAAACACTACCTGTCTATGGCTAAATGTCCGCGGGAAAAGAGACAGGAAAAAATATAATATAAGATAGTAGATAAAGCACCGTGCGGGAATTAAAAAAGTTAATTGAAGACAATGATGCGTCAATTATTGAAGCTTGTTTGTGAAAACTATGTTTAATCTGAAAAAGGGCTATCTTGTAAGCGGTATTATTACAGGCTGTATATTACTGTTCACTTTTTTCTCGCAACTTCCGGATGGAAAACTACATATTGTCTTTTGTGATGTCGGACAAGGGGATGCAGCATACATCAAATTTCCAAATGGGAAAGATATGCTTATCGACGGCGGGCCAGGAGGAAAAACGCCAAAGGTTCTAGGATGCCTTGGGAAGTACATGCCTTTTTTTGATCGAACAATTGATATCGTTCTGCTTACACACCCGCAGGAAGACCATTTAGGGGGCTTGACGGAAGTCGTAAAACGCTATACGGTTGCGAATTTTCTGCATAGTGATGTTGGCAATTCGACGCAAGGATTTGAAACCTTGATGAGCACAGTGAAAGAAAAACATATTTCGGAGCGTATTGTCGGTACAGGAGAAAAAATTACTGTTGGCACGACACTCATTTCTGTTGTTTGGCCTGCGCCATCGTTTCTTGCCGAGAAAAAATCCTCAAATGTTCTTGGTATATCGAATGTCAATGATGCGAGTGTTGTTTTGAAATTGTCCTATGGTACGTTTGACGCGCTGTTTCCAGGAGACGCGGATAGCCGTGTAGATAGAGAATTAATAAAACTTCCGTTATTAGATGACATTGAAATTTTAAAAGTCCCACACCACGGTTCTAAAACCGGTATGACTGAAGGCTTTTTCCAGTGGCTCGGCCCTATTAAACTTGCCGTTATCTCAGTTGGAAAAAATTCGTACGGCCATCCGGGTGCTGAAACCATAACGCGGTTGGAAAAAATCGGCGCTCAGGTCCTGCGGACGGATACAAAGGGGAATATTGAAGTGGTAAGTGATGGAAAAGGTTGGGATATGAAATGGACAGAATGACAGCGCTTGCGGTTATATCCGTATGTGGGATAGTATAGAACCACCATGGAGTATTTTACGCTTGAAATTGGCACATTGACCAGAAAACTTCCTCTCAGTTATGTTAGTAGAAACACCCGTCTTGCCAGTTTTTCTCTGTTAGGAGATGTTGAGCTGGTTGATTATTTAGCCGATACGATTGCTTTGAAATTGAAACATATTGACTTTGATTATGTCGTCGGTCCTGAAGTAAAAGTTGTTCCTCTTGTTCATGGGATTGCAAAACGATTAGGCCATAAGCGCTATATTATCTGCCGCAAAAGCGTCAAACCATACATGGTTTCGCCTGTTATTCTTAAACCGCTTCCTACTGCCCCAAAACATGCAAAACCGCTTGTTATAAGTGGGCTTGACGCGGAACTTCTTAAAGGAAAAAAAGTGGTGATTATTGATGATGTGGTTTCAACAGGTGTCACGATGCGGATGTTGGATGTGCTTATGGAAAAGGTCGGCGCAACAGTAGTTCTTCATATTGCTGTATGTAAACAAGGAACACAATTTAGTGACAGTGCGCATATTATTTCTCTTGCAGAGCTTCCAATAGTGAAAGATTCTTAAAGTGTCTTCTTGACAACCAATACAAGTATCCGTATAACAGAAAGTAACAGCGTAATAACCCCATCTCCTTGAGGGGCAAGAGATATGCACAAAGAGGAAGAACCACGATTGGCGACGCAATTCCAGACGACTCTATCGTGGACTGAGCTACCCGCAAACAGCGGGTTTTTTTATGGAAATCCTGAAGTGTCGAATCCGGTTTTTGCGCTCTATGATCAAGCTTTTGACCAAGCAGAACAGGAAGTTGATGAAATAGTTGGAGAGTTGTCTATGGAAGACTTTCATATGGTACTTATGTCTGCACGCCGCGTCGGGCGTATCATGGGAAGGCAATTTCCAGAACCACATCAAACACAATGGGTAATAGAAGATGTTGCTCTTGTTGACAACATTGTTTTACCAGAATCATTCGTTAAAACACATCTTCATGCTGTCCACTCCGTTGTGATGGCATATCAGCCAGTATGGGAAGAATTTGTGAAAATGGCTGCAGGGAAGACAGGTGATCTAAACAAGGATGAAATTGACATCGTTGCTTTTCATCTCGTAGAAGATCTTATTTTTTGGCGGTGGTTTCCTCGCGATGAACATCCTGCACGCGCACTTTCCCAGCACATTGCAGCAACATTGAAACATCTTCACCAGGAGTCCGTACGGTCCATACCAGAAGGAATCTCACTTGATGATGTGCTTTTGGAAAAGATTTCGGATGGGATCGGAGGATCGTTAGAAGATCGATTGGTAGAAAAAGAAAGTTTTCTTGAACAGTGTCAGACCTTAGGGATGACACCTGAGGAAGCGCTCTCAATCATCGGATCGCAGGATGAGCCGCGTTCGGCTATGCACGCTGCCGGAACACGGTATTATTTCCCGGTACCTGTTTCTCGCCCGCAGGCCATCTGGGGATTTCTGGCAGAAATTTCTCCGCAAGGTCGTTTTGCAGTTCTTCATAATCTTGGCTATCTTTATCCTCATGAATCGCAAAAACAAGTCGAAAAAGAAATTGGGCTTAATCCGGGGCATTTGAAAGCGATTCTGGCACAAGCGCGGAAGCAGATTATATCGCTATGGCATGCGGATCATTATGAAAGCCGGATGTTTTCTATTGAAAGCATTCGTGAGTTGATACATGAGGCAGAGACAACCGGAGTTGTTGTGTACCGGTTCCATAATGGTCGTGTTGATAAGCCGACCAGTCTTCGGACGCGACTGCGGCATATTGTTGAAGCGCAAGGACCTGCTGTTTTGGATGAGTTGAGTGTAGACAGAGCTTCGGTTGCTCGTTTGGTTATCCAAGGATATTCTGCTGAAGAAGTTGCCAGTCAACTGTCTATGAATCCAAAAACGGTAAGAAATCATATGAGTCAAGCAGTACTAGTTCTTTCTCGGAGCATGTCTGTTTAAATAAAAAGCTCCACCTTCATGATGCAAATATCATGTCAGTAGAGCTTAGAAACATCTGCAACACACCTCTCTTTTTATTTTCATCCCGTTTTGCGGGACAAAAACGAAAAGAGAGGCGGTATCCGGATAGGAAATGGCAACGGATGACCGTCCCCCAAAAAAATTCTCTTTTCGTTTACTAATTTATTTGATGGTTTTTTTCTTGTCCTGCTGTTCATTGCGGACAATATCCCATATCATAAGGAACACAATAAGACTGAAGAGCACGATAGCGATTATTGTTTTCCAATCTGGGAAATAGATGGCGCCGTAGATCAGTGTGCTGAGCAATAGCAATATGAATAGCGTAATGGCAATTACCCCTGTTTTTCCAAAGGTTTGAACTAATGCTTTCCAAGCGGTTTTCATGGCTTTCTCCTTTTTGATTGTCTGCTCATAAAAAATGCGATGAGCAGAATGAATAGGATAACGCCATCGCAGATTACAAGACCAAAATATTGGCCAATGTAGCTGCGAATTGCGTCAAATATGGCCAGAATGGCAAAAATGATACAAACCCATTTAAAAGGGGTCATGAAGTGGTTTCTCCTTTTCCGGATATGAAAGGCCGCCAGCTGGTCGGGCCAGTTTTTTGTAAAGAACGTGCAAATGAATCTAGGGCGAGTATACTGCGCAACGTTCCTCTTGACAAGACGGATATCCCGTAGTATATTTTCTTTTTGTAACAAGTTAATAGGGCGATGATGAGGAAAGGCGAAAGCCCTCGAGCCTCGGAGTCCAGAATCGAAAAAATTTATTGAAAAATAAAAAGTAGATTCGTAAATGAGGGAAATACACGTTCCGTCAAGGCATTACGGGCGTTTTTGTGTTTTATACACGTATTTCTACACATAGGGTGGCACCACGCCAATTGACGTCCCTTTGTACTTCCATCCCTCTTTAGGGGTGGAGATACAAGGGGATTTTTTTGTGGAGAAATATATGCAGCCAGAACAATGTCATCATCATGAATACGATCAAACGCACGCAGCGCTTCAGGCGTTTGAAGGAGTGTTGGCAAAGGAATTATCAGTACCCATTGCGCATTCTTATATGCAAACACTTATTCATGAATTAGGAGGTGCAAATCAACCATATGAAATGTTACTTGCGTATGGGAACGTGTTACATGAACAAATAGGATTGGAAATATATGGTCCTCTTCTTGTTGGATATTGCCAGTGGGTAGAGCAGATGTGTGAACAAATTGGTCATACGGGACTCGTTCATATGGCACTTCGTGATGGGGCACCAATGTTATCTGCCGCAACAGTTTTATGGAAAGATACAGATATTGTTCCGCATGGGGTCTATGTCAATCGTCCGATTTTGGGAATTGAAGATGAGATTTCTGCAGATGTAGAAGGAGCTGATGCGTATGTGTTGCACTATTTAGCACAGCAAGGTATCCATCCAAATGGGAAATTAGTTCTCTGTGATAGTGGTGCGTGGGGGACCGTGGTTAAAGAAATGAAACAAAAACTCCTTCCTGATACTCAGTTTTATCCATTATTTTGGTACAGTCATAACCCGTATATTCCTGGATATCTTAATAGTCTTTTGCAAGAACTGGGACACCCTGATAGTGTAGGTGAAATTGTCAATGATTCACTCGAATGCGTGTTTCCTCAATGTTGGGAGCGTCCGACGCACACAACTATCTTACCATCTGGTCATATTAATGTTGTTTTGACACCAAACGTGCCACTTGCAGTTGCATGGGGAGAAAGTGCGTTAAATGGGGTAGTCAAAGCTGCTACGAACTACAAGCAAGGAATATCGCATGAAGAAGAGTTAGATGCGCTTCACGCCATTGTTATTTCCTCGAAGTATGCACAAGAATCAGGAACATGGACTGGTGTTTTACCAGATCATACACCAACGTGGTCACGGGGACAGGAGTTTTTATCAGCGTGGCCAAAGGATTTATTACCATAATCATATGATGCAAACACCATTTTCTCTGTTTATAAAACAAAAAAATGTCATTGGAATGCTTCATTTTGCTCCGCTTGCGGGTGAGCCTGGACATCTCTCTATTGATGTTGTTGTAAAACATGCAATGAGAGACATCAAGGCATTAAATAAAGGAGGTATTAATGGGATACTTGTTGAAAACTGGTACGCAGATAGTGTGACCCCGTATGTGACGAAAGCAACTGCATTATGTTTTGAACACGTGCTACAGAAAATTGCTCCACGCATTCATGTTCCATGGGGCATCAATGTGCTCCATAATGACTATCCGCTTTCGTTTTCTCTTGCGAAAAAATTCCATGCAGATTTTGTCCAACTGGATGTATTTGTTGACGACGTGAAGAGTGCATTTTCATATAGTCAAAAGGCCAAACATCATCCGTTTAAAATCCATCCAGATTCAGAGGTAATTGGGCACTATGCAAAGAAAGCCGGTATTCCATTTATTACCTTTATCCAACCAAAACATTACGAAATGCTGATAAAAAACAAATCACTGCTCCGTAGCGCTCGAAAGGCAAAGAGATTTGGTGCATCTGGCGTGATTGTAACTAAAGCAACAGGGGTTGCGCCGGAGATGCAAAAGATCAAAATGTTAAAAAACGCGCTCGGTACATTTCCTGTTGGCGTTGGGAGCGGAGTAACAGTAAAAACAGTCAAACAATTCTTATCAGTAGGAGATTTTTGTATTGTTGGAACGGCGCTCAAAAAGCAGGGTGATATCCATAATTCGGTTGATACAAAACGCGTCAAACAACTGATGAAAAATACGTATGGGAATAGGAGAACATTTTTGCTATGATGACGATATGAAGCTGATTGTTGATCCAACTATTTTTGAGAGATATCCTGATGTTGAAATCGGAGTCTTAGATATTCATGGCATGGATAATTCAGGGCATAACAATGAGATATTATCACTCCTTCGAAAAGAGGAAGCTCATCAACATGAGCTACTTGCAAATACAGAGCTTGGCAGTCTTCCAGAGATTGGCGCGTGGAGAAAAATATATAAATCCTTTGGGAGTGATTCGCATGACTTTCTTTCGTCAGTCGAAGCAGTACTGAGGCGAGCCCGTCGTGGGGTGAATCCCTTGCCTCAAATTAATAATTTGGTGGATCTCTACAACTATATTTCTCTCAAATATCATATGCCGGTTGGAGCAGAGGACTCGGACAAAATTC
>Ga0075730_120_pt1 | contig 12373 bp, 10 predicted proteins | sample RifGroB1_FD_68422 | JGI IMG/M metagenome (GOLD analysis project Ga0075730, IMG submission 68422) | Microgenomates bacterium GW2011_GWB1_40_9
TATTTTTCAAAAGTCCCGCTTTGCGGGATTTTTGATATACTAGGGATATATGCAACATTTGCTTGCTCAAGCACAACAGTGGAAAGAACTCCAATCTATTGGAGATGAACCAGCAGATATAGCAACCATTGGATCGCTGACATCAGTTATTGCCAATGTCATCCGCGCAGTTGTTGTATTTTCAGGAGTAGTCCTTTTTATCATGCTTGTTGTAGGAGGCATGTCTTTTCTTTTTTCAGGAGGAGATCAAAAAAAACTGGAAAAGGCAAAAGGAACAATAACAGGAGCATTCGCGGGACTTTTAGTTCTTATAGGAAGCTATCTTATCCTCAGGCTTATTGAACGATTTACCGGCATTAACATCACAACATTTTCCTTTCAACTACAACCTTGACGCAAAAGCACGAAGTAACAGATAATAACACTATGAATCGGTTTGCCCGAATAATTTTTATTCTTTTCCTTAGCATTCTGACGAGCGCTGTGATTTCTCACCCTATATTAGCTCAAGATGCAGCGACGGGTTGGTATGACCAGGGGTATGCAGAAAGCATACAATCGGCTCAAGGCGGAGACGTCAATGCAGCTGCACACGTCTCCAACGTCAATACAAATAATTACTCAGATCTAATACGCCGCATTATTGGTCCTGTTCCTGGAATAACCACCACTGAAACAGGAATGACGCCATATAACCAACAACTTTTAAGTCAAAGCGCAATAAAAAATATTGCGTCATATATAGGAATAATTTATTCCAATCCCCCAGCTAATACATACGCCTTTATACAAGACGCAGGACAAACGCTCGGTTTTCTACCAAAACAAGTACAAGCGCAGGGAATCGGATTTAGCGGATTATCAGCTCTTCTTCCTATATGGAAAGCACTAAGAAATATCGCATATCTTCTTTTGGCAGTTGTCATGACAGTTATTGGTTTTCTTGTTATGTTTCGAAAAAAAATAGATCCAAAAACCGTTGTCACTGTCCAAAATGCATTACCAAGAATTATTATTACTCTTCTTCTTATAACATTCTCTTACGCAATTGTTGGCATCGCGATAGATTTTATGTATCTACTTATCGCAATATGCATTGGTGTTTTCCAATCTACGGGCATGTTGCCTCCAGATGTCACTGCGAGTAAATATATATCAGGTAATTTACTCAATGTCGTATTTTCATCAGTTGATTTTTGGCAATTACCTCTGCGACTCCTTGGTTTTCGAGCAGATGCAACAACAGTTAATCTTACTGCTGGTTCTATTGGAACAATAGTTGGAATAGCTCTAGCGGCAACATTTGATGCTGTGTTTGTGGGCATTGCTGTATTTGTGATTGGAATGTCTGGGGTCATATTTGCATTGCTTGTTGGTCTGGCAATGCTTTTACTTTCAATACGACTTTTTATTTTCTTTTTAAGTACGTATATAAAAATTATTCTTGCCCTTATCTTCGCCCCGCTCCAACTTGTTATGGGAGCTGTTCCTGGCAATGATGCATTTGGATCATGGTTTAAAAACCTTATAGCTAATATTCTCATCTTTCCAGCATCCGCTGCTATGTTTCTATTAGCATCTGTGTTTATGCAACTTTCAAATTCTTCAGTGGATCGACTCTGGGCCCCTCCTTATGTTGGCCTAACAAGTTATTCAGCAACAAGCATCGGTGCGTTGGTTGCCCTTGGTATACTTTTTGCAATTCCGAATATTGGCAAACAAATTCAAGAAGCATTTAAATCGAAAGGTGGCATGCAAGCTGGTCTTGGTGGTGTTGCCTCGGTATTCACACAACCAGTGCAGTTACTCATGCAAGGATACCAATTCTATACTTCACACGAAACAATGAAAGCATTTAGAAAAAAAGATGATAAGCACGCCTAGAAGAATTGTTATGGATGTGGTTTCGATTTCCCTTCCCCACCATCAGATCTTGATAGTTCAGCGATTATAACCGCTCCAATAGCTAATATGACAAAAGGAACTGTTAGTATGCCCTTATGTTTAATAACACCTGTTGCAAATGTGCTATTTAATCGTTCCTTTAGTCTTCCCCATCGCGCATGGCCCAATGAAACTTCTAATGCACGGGTTGCCTGACCAACAACTGGTATATATCCTAATACTTTAAACACTTTATCCCAATTTGAAATTCCTGCAACCGCCTCATCTACCTCTAACACGCGCTCAATTGAGGGGACGTTCATGGCGTTGCCAAATGTTTTACCTCTACTTTCATTGAGTTTTGTATGAGCTTCATCAGCGGATAGTGCTTTAAAATTAGGGGGACCATATTGACTCATCTCACATGCGCCTTTCATCTTTTCTAAAAATGGTCCGTATCCAGGTTTTACTTTCATCGTTCGAAGTCTAGCTGCCGCCGCAACATCTGTACTAAGAGCAGCGGCATCTCCACCTTGATATCCAGCCATTGCACTATTTTTCTTTTGTGTTGCTTCTAGATATTTTTTATCATCATCTCCCATGGTGTCAGCCTCAAACATTGCTGCTCCTTGTGCGTTTGCTCCATCTCTCATCATTCTTCTCCACTCGCCGCTTTGTTCATCTCCAACACTGCTTAGTTGTTGAGTGAGACGAAGTATTTCCTCCTCAAGGCGTGGCATATCTTCGGTAAGACTCGGCATATTTTGAGACAAGACATGCTCTCCTTTAGGATCAATCATTCCCAATATTCGCCCTGGTTCTTGAAGCCATTCATATGGATAATCATCCCATCTTCCTTTACTTAACATTGGTATATAACCTGGATTAGCAAGGTCCTTCAGATGTCCGAAAGGCAACCCTTGCTCTTTTTGTCCAATATTTCCTAATAAAATATATCGTAGTTTTTCTTTGGTTGTTGATAGATGTGGATGAGGTTCTACAATGTTTGGATTAGGACCTAAAAGATATTTTGACATTCGTTCCATTGAACCAAAATACCATTGCATTTGTTGGTCCGCGTTATCACCATACTTTTCTCGAAACCATTGGGTAGCAACTTCTCTTTGAACACCATCTAGTCCAGTAAGTCCTCGATAGTAATCTATTTGCGTATGAAATGTCCGTTCAAGAAGGCCATCTCGTATTTCTTCAAAAGACAAAGCAATTTCATGGTATGCACCCATAAATCCACCCTCGTGATCCCCTACAAGTTCTGCTTCAACCCCGGGTTGTCTCAAGCTTGAAGAGTGCCCTTCTTTTAAGGCAAATATCAAATCGTGTGGTCTGGTATGAGCAACTGGTGCTATTTCATTTAATAACCTCGTTTCTGCTCCATGAATATTACCTGAAGTTAAGTCATAATTATATGTTGTATAGGCCCCAACGATTCTACCCGCATCAAATACTCCATCCATTTTTCTTTCAACAGTACCTCCAATTTTACCAGCCACCTTATCTGTCAATGCCAACGTATTTGATAAAGCTCTGTTAAACACACTTCTTCTATAGCCACTCTCCCACATCATATAATATGGATTATAATTAAAGCGTTGATTTAATCGCATTCCTGTATAAATTTGCGTTTCTTTTTCTAATCGTTCCCATTTCAATTTTCTAATCCATTCACCCATCTGGGTATCTTTTTTACCACTTGATGGATCTGGAGGACGATTTAAAGGATCGGGAGTAAAATAAAACAACCCATCAATTTGTCCAAATAATACTTTTTGTTCTTCTGGGGATAATCCACCTCTTTTCCACATCTCAATTCGGTCCCACATTTCATGTGCCCATTCTGTGCCGTGTTCCAAGGCGCCTGGCATTGTTTCAAGCATTATTTCTGCTCTATGCCGAATATTAGCTCTCTCTAGCTCAGTCATCTGTAATCCAGTAGTGTTCCATTGCATGAGATTGTTTTCATATGGATGAGAAAGTCGCAATATTTTTTGTTTTTCTAAAAAGTCACTTGCGATGTCACGCTGGCTTTGTGACCATTTTGGTGCAGCAAAACGAGAATCGATATTAAATTTCTCAAAACTCATAATCATTCTTACTTTTCCCAAATGACCAATTGAACGACAGGCTAATTTCCATTCTTTGTCCCAGTGGGCTTTTTCTTCTTCTGGTGTTTCAAATGTTAACTTTGGTTCAAATGTCGCCCCCTCATCTGTTGAACCGACTCTTTCTTTTAAAAATTCTCCTTTTCTATATTTAATAAATCTGTCTCTATTTCTTGTGCTCTTTTCAAACTCACCAATGGTTCGATCTATCGCTCTTTGAAAAAAGACTGGATCATATCCTCTTGCTTGGCCGTGTTCATCCAAAATCATGTTTTCATAATTTATTGCACAGGCTCTACGAAAACGACCAACTAAAGCTCCATAACACCCATCAAGACCAAAAAAATCATCTTCATCTGATTGATAATTGATATAATCAAGAAGTCTTTTATCGTCTAGTCCGGCAGCATCCTTCCACGGACCCCAGAATCTTGCAGTTTTGTGTCGTATTGTAAAGTCTCGTGCAAAACGTTCTTTTTGGTGTTTTTGGGCATTTAAAAAAATTCTTCTATTTTCCATAAGATCACTTTGCTCTTGAGGAGTGAATGCTCTTCCATCAGGAGTCATTATTTCAACTCTCCGTATGTCAAACGATGGATCAAACAAAACATATTGAAGTTGATCTAATCTCTCCAATGCTTGCTTTGCGGTTGCGCTTCCTTCTCCGCTCTCAAACATTGCAACAAGCGCTTCATCGAGAATACCATCACTTATGCCAATGGGGTCAAATCCACTTTTAACGGCGATTTCTGGATTTATATATATCTTGTTGGGCACATAGTTTTTTTGTTCCACAATTTGGTCCAATTTTTGATCAGCCCTTTCAAGTCTTTGATGAATTTCGTCAATAAGTCGTTCTTGTGCGGCTGTTAATTGAGGTTTTTTGGGATCTCCTTTATATTTTCGACGCATTGTATCTAAGTCAGATAAGTGACGATCAATATTTCTTCTATTAATTACAACGTCTGGACTCTTTATAAAAACTATTGCCTGCTCCAAATAACCTCTATACTCTTTTGGTAAGCTTGCAATTTGCGCATCCAAACCAAGGGTAACTTCTCTATATATATCTTCTCCTCGAACTGTTCCACCAACACCCCTTGGTCCCCTTCTAGCCATTCCCATTCTTGCTTCTGGTACTAAGGCATATTGCACTGTGTCTTGTTCTATGTGTGCAAAATCAGGAGAACTTGAACGCAATACCTCAACTCTTTCTCGAATTTTCACAAGCACCTTACGGATTTCCATATGCTCCTCGTGTGGTATACTGGCCCACTGTGTTGACCAAAACAACTTTGCTCCTTCAGCCATAAGATAATGTGGGTCATTTTGCAGCTCTTGTGGTGCTGCTGCAATGCGCGCAACAAGTGCTGCTGCATTTGGACTATGAATAAGATCTGATTCAGAAATTTGCAACAACTTCATTACCTCTCGACCCCTTGTTGTGGCAGCTGCTTCTGACAAATTCTGCTTCGCCTCAGGCATAGTTATTTGTTCTTTGGGTAATGCTTTTAATTTCGTCTCTGTTTCTGTAGCATTATCCTGAAGCCCGTTTGTAATTTCTCTTGATTCAGCTTTTACTTTAGCTATTGATGTTTGTGAAGACGCACCTTCCTCTTTCTTTCCACTTAAAGACCGAAGCGCTTGCTCTATCTTTTTTCTTATAAATCCTTTTCCTTCATCGCCTGGTTTTTTTGTTTCTTTAGCTTCTAACATATGTATAATAAAACAATTATAACATGCTAATATTATGTGGCAATAACCGCTTAAAATTATTTTCTTTTAGACGCGATAGAACCGTTGTCGCTTGTTGGTGAGATTTCCCAATTTGTAGGACATATTCCTCTGATTTATCTTGATCAAAAATCAAAAACAGTATCTCATCTGCATCTTTGTACGTAAAACCGAATTCACCTTCATCTGTTTGTTTGGGCCAGAGGTCGGCTGATGGGGGTTTTTGAATAATTTCATCTGGAATGTGGAGATGTTTTGCTAGTTCATATACCTGTGTCTTATACAAATGACGTATGGGCTCCACATCGCTTGCTTCATCACCATATCGTGTGTAATACCCGAGCAGATATTCACTTTTGTTTTCTGTTCCCACAACAAGCGCTTTTCTTTTTTTTGCTTGATCAAACAAATGAATCATCCGTGTGCGTGCCATGATGTTTCCTTTTCTCACTTTATCCATCATGGGATCCACTCTTATAATTGCATCAACCGCTTGTTGGATATCAATCCGAACCACATGAGTAAGTGGAATGTGACTCACCTCAATAACTTTCATCGCATCCAATACTCCTTTTGTGCTTAACGCTCCGTATGGAAGAAGAATGGGATACACGTGGTCAACTCCTAATGCTTGTACCGCAAGGGCGAATGATACCGCAGAATCAATTCCACCCGAAAGACCAATTACTGCGTCAGAAAAACCGGCCTGGTTGAATGTCTTTTTGATAAAAGCGACTATTCTACTAACTTCTTGTTGTACGTCTATACTTTTCATAAAAATTTCAATTTAAAAGTATTGTTATAGTTTCTTTTTTAACTCTTCGATTGTAAGTCTCTGTTGTTTTTGAAACACACGAATCTGTTCTATTTTTTGAATTACATCAGACGCATACAGTTGATATCCACCATTAGATCGTTTTGCAACTGGTAATAACCCTTCTTTTGTCCAATACCGAATTGTTGCCACAGTTTCATTTGTCGCCTTTGCAAGCTTACCTATGGTTAGAAACGCTGTTGTTTGCGGTTCTTCTTTTTCAAAAAACAAGTCGAGCGACCGAGATACTGCCTCATAAATAATTTCTTTGAACGCGGATGTGTCTTTCGTCATCTGTGCACGTTCAATACTAGTAATATATTGCATCCGATCTTCTTTCCTTATAATAGCGGGCGGAAATCCAGCTTGCATCAAAATCAAATTCATAAGGAGTCGTGCTGTTCTCCCATTTCCATCGACAAATGGATGAATGCAAACAAATTTGAAATGTGCTTCTGCTGCAATATCAATAATGTCTTTTGTTGCACCATTGAGCCAAATAATAAATTCTTCCATCAGCTCTGGCACCTTCATTGGGTTTGGCAAAATCACAGTTGATCCAGCAATCCGAACTGCAACTGTCCGATATCTTCCTGCATTTAGATCATCAATCCCCTGTAAAATAATTTTATGAATTTCCAATACGCCCTCAATGGCATTGGATGTGTACGTCAGTTCGACCTTAAACCAATCGTTCATATTAGCAACGACTGTTTTTGAGAACGGCTTTTTTGCATCAAATAGTTTCTTTTTTTCGTAAACCCTCAAGAGATTCATGTTCATATACCATGAAGTATAACGTAATACTTCATGGTTGTCAACAACAAAAACTTTACCTAAATTACAAATACAAAGTGTGTGTTTGAATATATTCTTCAACACCTTGCGGCACAAACATACTGATAGAGAGGCGCATATGAATACGATCACGGATCTTTGTGGAAGATATATTGCTGGCAATAAGGGATTTGTGTCCGAGCACCATCATGTTTTCATAAAGCGGTTCGCTGGGGTATCCATATCTTGGAAAAATCAAAAAGGGCATCTTTTTAATGAGAACTTTATATTCTCCCCACTGGTGGAATGTTGCAAGCTGATCAGAACCGATAATAAACGTGTATTCGTTTTTTTTTGGAAGAAATGGTAAAAGATGAATTGTTTTCCCATCAAGTGTGTTGTCTGTCTCAAGTGTTGATACTTTTGTTTTGGGAACTTGAATCAGTTTTGTCATTGCAAGTCTATGCTCAACAGGTGCAACTGGTTCGTGAAAACTTTGTCCATAATTAGGGACAAACCACACTTCGTCAAATCCCGCAAAATCCAACACTTGCTCGGCTATGAGCATATGACCTAGGTGTGGCGGGTTGAACTTTCCACCGAGAAGTCCAATTTTCATGCTGTAAGTATAAATCAGAAGGAACTATTTTGCACTTTCCTCTTTCACTCCAATGTTCTCAAATCCCTTTGTAAACCGTTCCCTACTTGATCTTATTACCTTTTCTCTATTTTGGTTATGGGATCTCGGAAGTGGAAGCGTGGTACCTGAAAATGGACTTGAAGTGTGATTATCAATAGACAATTTGAGAATCACCTGATAGTTCCCTATTTGCACGAGTTCTTCTTCTTTGTATTTCAGTCCAAATTCACGCGCCAAGGGTCTGGCGTCCGTTGCACCGACGCAAAATGACACAAGAGAACCGGCATTTCCAAAGATGGCATTCTGCACGTCCTCATCAATTTGCCCGATATATTGATTGGCAAGTGTGAGATTCAATCGATATTTCCGAGCCTCTGAAAGAATTTTGATAAACGAGCTCGTTGCAAAATTTTGAAACTCATCAACATACAGATAAAAATCTTTTCTGTTTTCTTCTTGATCGTATACCCTATTCATGGCTGCCAGTTGAATTTTTGTAATAATCATAGCTCCCAACAGAGCACTGCTGTCCTCACCAAGTTTTCCTTGAGCAAGATTAACGAGTATTATTTTCCCCTTGTTCATCATGTCCTCTAAATCAACCGTCGATTGGGGATTTCCTACAATAAGGAACTGTCCTACTTTGTTTAAAATTGGCATGATTGCCTCGCTTCGCATCTGAGGACTTAATTTATTAAACTCATTCAACCAAAAATTCTTTAACACTTGATCTGGTAGTTTTTCAAGCACCTTATCTCGATATCTGTCGTTTGTCAGAAGCTCTGGCACCTGCAGAAGTGTTGTATTGGGGACATAGAGGAGCGTAAGAATACAATTTCTTAATATGTACTCGAGCCGCGGTCCCCAGGAATAATGATAGAGTTTGTAAAATATGGAAACAATACCTGAAGCAACAAGCTCGCGATGTGCTGGATTTTTGAGCTCGAGTGGATTCAGGTGAAACGGATGGGCAATGTCAGATGGATCAAGATACGCAATATCATTGACCCGAAATGACGGAACATAATCCAGAAGCGCATCGGTTAGGTCACCGTGAGGATCAATAACAGCAAGTCCCTCGTGATTTCTCATGTCGTTAATTGCCATGTTGGCTATCATGGTTGATTTCCCTGTTCCTGTTTTTCCGACCACATACATGTGTTTTCTTCTATCATCCCGCTTAATCCCAAATGTTGCTTGTTTATTACGAAATTCTGTACGAGCAAAAAAGTTAATGAGCTTTTTTTCCTCTTCGTTATCTGTTGCAATGGGAAGATTTTCTGGTGGTTCGCCTGCAAGCGTTAGTCCCCATGAAATATTTTTAATTGCCGAAAGTAGAAGTCCAGGAGGATGCCAGAGGGTCGCAAGTTCAGCTGATCCAAGCACTTGATGCCGTGGCGCAGGGCCACTTGAACGAGTAATAAAAGATTCTTTCAGTTTATTGGTTTGCCAAAACGCTGGTTTTGTTGGAACAAGAGCATTCCCCTCTCCGAGCGAAAATACTCCATATGTTCCAGCAAGTGTTTGAAGAAGTGAACTTGCTTCTTCTTGTGTTGGTGCTGATATACCCACACGAAATGCCGCATGAAATCCGGTTTGGTTCATTTTGGTTTCAATGAGTCTGGCTTGCGGATGCGCTTTAGACCTACGCGGATCAACCGGGTCAACAATGCCGCGCGCGAGAACTCCTGCTGCGTTTTGTCTCCATCCGTTTCCAGCAGGTGCAACTCGTAGTTGTGATAATATGAAGGACTTGTGAGCGTAAGCTGTGTTAGAGCGTGGGGATTTGCCATGAGTGGTGGAACATAATCAGCAACAGCTGTTACCATAATTTTGGGGTATTGTGCACTTAACTGGCTTTCAAGGTATGAGAATGCAGATGTTGGAGTTACAACATAAAAATGAATGATCGATTGAAACACTCCGATTTCAAACGAAAACCATCGATGTTCTTTGGGGCCAAACAGTTGTTCTAAAATTCCATGAGATCTCCCAACACCAAGAGCCGCAAATACCTGTTCCATGACCAGTGGCGCTTCTTCACTATCGCGAGAATTTTTTATTTCAACAATGGTTAACTCGTCACCCATAAAAATATCATAGCATAGATAGGAAAGATTTTGCGTGAAATGAAAAATTTGAGTTTTCACGATTCTAATGCGCTTTTCCTCTTGCGGGAATATAATTTTCTCTTTACAATAAAATAACTACTATGGAACAACATCCTGTCCCTCAAAACGTCACCACATTCCAGTTTCGACTCATCGGAGACATGACCATAAAACAATTTGGATATCTTGCTGGTGGCGCACTACTCGCCTTTATATCCTACAAACTTCCACTTCCATTCTTTTTTACGTGGCCTGCAACAGTACTTTTTGGACTTCTTGGATTTGGATTTGCGTTTGTCCCTATTGAAGAACGCCCGATGGATGTGTGGGTATTGTCATTTTTGAAAAACGTATATAGTCCAACCCAATTCATTTGGCATCGGATCCCAGCAGCTTCAGAACCAAAGGGGCCACAAATACCACCAGCTGTTACAAATCCTGCGCCAACATCAGTTTCGCCTCCCGCCGTTTCGCCGCATCCTGCTACCCCACCCCCCACCGTATCACAGCGTCCAGCTGTATCTGAGAAACTCCGTGGGCTATATACACAACAACCAGTGGCTCAAAAAAAACAATCATTTTGGGACAGCCTCTTTGGTTGGCTTGATGATTTATTTCCTAAATCAACAGCCGTAACGCGCCCAATAATCCAACCGGCTTTATCTGTCTCATCAACTGCTCAGCAACAGATACCACAAACGCAATTGTCATCTGAATATCTTGATTTACAAAATAAAATAAAAACACTTGAACAACAGCTGGAAGACAAAACAAAAACCGAGTTGAAAACGCTTGAGCTTCAAAAACAAATGACAGACACTGTAAAACAAAAACAATACATGGAAGAAGAATTAGTAAAACTACGAAAACAACCGGCTCGTGTTCCTAATTTCACCCCATCAACTCGGGTAAATCAAGCTGTCCCTCAAGTAAAACCAAGAGGTCCAACGGTAAAAATAATTCCTCCTGAGGCAACGACGCGCGCGGGTTTGCCTCGACTTACGACATTTTCCAATGTGGTCACTGGAATTGTGAAAGATAACGTTGGAGGGCTATTGCCCGGCGTGTTAGTAACAGTTCGAGACAAAGAGGGAGTACCGCTTCGAGCACTAAAAACAAATAAACTGGGGCAGTTTGCAGCATCAACCCAGCTTCCGAACGGAACTTATATTATTGAAGTTGAAGATCCACGAAACAGATATCTCTTTGACCGCGCTCAAATAACTCTTAATGGTGCGGTTATGCCGGCTATTGAAATTGTTGCCAAAAGCAAACGAGATATTAACCGAGAAGAACTGTCAAAACAAATCTTTGGACAAACTGTTAACTCTTAAATTTATGGCTGAACCTGTCGTACCAATACGAGCGTCAACTCAACAATTCACAGAAATTGAGGATGTTGTGCAAAATATTATGGTTTTTGTCGATGGTTCTTGTACTCTTGTACTATCAGTAACCGCGGTTAATTTTGGGCTTCTTTCTGAAAAAGAACAGGAGTCAATAATATACGCATATGCGGGCATTCTCAACTCATTGTCTTTCCCAATTCAAATACTCATTCGTTCTAAACACAAAGATATCACTGCATATCTTAAGCTCCTTGAGGATAAGGAAAAAGAACAAAAAAATCCAAAGCTTGTGAAAAGCATCCATGGGTATCGGGCATTTATTGAGTCAACGGTTAAAGAAAAAGAGGTGCTGGATAAAAAGTTTTATATTGTCATCCCCTTTTCAAACTTAGAGCTCGGTCCATCCACAAACGTGTTGTTTGGTTCTAAAAAAAGCGGTCTTCCGTATGCCAAATCCTATATTGTTGAACGGGCTCTTATTGCTCTTTTACCAAAACGGGATCATATACAACGCCTTCTTGGAAGACTTGGACTACGATCATCGCAACTAACGAACGAACAACTTGTTCAATTATTTTTCTCTTTGTATAATCCTGGAATTCAACAACCAGCAACAAAAATATGAATATAAAAAACGCTATTCGATCATTTATTACATTACAACCGCCAAGTGGACTAAAAGGTCCTACACCATCGGGTCCACTGACCACAAAGGATGTTGTTGCGCCTCCTGCAATTGAGGTTGATTTTGATCACCTCACCATTGGAGATCAACTTGTTCGCACTCTTTTTATTGCAGGCTACCCGCGCTATGTAAGCGCCAATTGGTTAGAACCCCTCATTTCTTTTAATCATACACTTGATGTTGCGCTCTATGTCTACCCATCAAAATCTGAGGAAATATTAGATAATCTGAAACGAAAAGTTGGAGAAATGGAAGCCAC
>Ga0075730_122_pt1 | contig 10689 bp, 13 predicted proteins | sample RifGroB1_FD_68422 | JGI IMG/M metagenome (GOLD analysis project Ga0075730, IMG submission 68422) | Microgenomates bacterium GW2011_GWB1_40_9
TCCGACCGGATGCGGACGATGTGTGGGAAATAAAAATTGTGTGGGAACTCTTACAGCTCAATCATTTGCTGTCACCTCAGCAGATACTTCCTGTAGCGCGGTTACATCATCTACCAATTCACTTTCAGGCACCACCTTTTCCTTTTCCCCTGCTGTTAGCCCAATAAGCCAAACCCAAGGAATAGGCGCTGTGACCTGGACGAACGTCACCACGGATGGTACGACGGTATATGGCCTCTCCGCTATTCCCGCAGGCGCCTACGCCCAAGCGAATGTCTGTGTATCTGAAAATAGCGGAGCGTGGACACAAGCCTCTGCTGGCACACTCACTGATGGCGGTACGATTGACTTCCGTGTGGGCTACATCCCCCAATCCGGCTGGGTACAAACAAAAGTAGGAAATGTGTATGCTCTCAACCAACTCACCTCTTCAGTTCCAATAACAGCAACGAATCCTTATTTTTCTCTCGTTGGAACTGGTGGAACAGCTGGCCTTGTGTCCTATGGATCTGGCTATGATTTTTCCCTTGCAGCTGGTGATCTAGGCGAAACCCAAGTATCTCCAAATCTTTGGCTCGTCAACCAATCGCATACACCGATCCATTATTATGAACGGTTTAACCAAACGCTAAGAAATACAACGAAAACTGCTATCACCACTGGACTTGATAGTCTGACGAAACCCGCATGTGCAACCAACCCGTGTGTATTTACTATAGAAGGCAATGTGATATCAGCTGCAAGTTCACCCTGGACGATTGGTGCAAATGAACAGATTATTATTCTTGTCAACGGCAACGTCACCATCAGCTCAGATATCACCATCACAAGCGGTGGATTTTTCGCTCTTATTGTAAATGGCAATATCACGATTGACCCAACAGTGACAACACTGAATGGCATGTATATTGCCTCGACGGATACGTTTACCGGTACGTTTTCAAGCGGAGCCGGTACGACACAACTTACGGTATTAGGCTCTGTGATTGCAGATGAATTCTCTCTCCAACGGGATTTAGGCGCACTCAATGATTCAACCCCTGGAGAATTTTTTGAACTTGATCCCCAACTCCTCTTTACCATGCCTGAGGCACTTAAAGAAGCTCCCTATGTCTGGCAGGAAGTAGCTCCATAAATAGATACTTGCAATAATCGTCTCAATATGAGACGATATATTCATATGAATGAGACGATTAAACTTACACCAAGGCAGAAAGCAATTCTCAATCTCCTTGCTATGGGACATTCTCTTCCCAGAGAAAAAATTGGAGCACAAATTTCTTCATTGTTTCCCATGTCAAAAGCTACGCTTGCCCGTGACCTCCAATTCCTTACTAAGAAAGGCTTCATTACAACAAGCGGGAAAGGACCAAGCACAACCTATCATCCGATAACCTTCCACCCACTTCTTGCATATATTGATCTCGATCACTATTTCTCTCTCGAACCGGATAAACGAAACGGACACACTGCATTAACTCCTACTGTTTTCGATACTCTATCCAACATCACGAGTGCAACAGAAAAACAAGAACTTAACCTTCTTTTTCGTTCATTTACTAAAAGTGCAGATGCACTTGATGAAACAATTCAGAGACGGGAGCTTGAACGGTATATCATTGAACTTTCGTGGAAATCATCAAAAATTGAAGGGAATACCTATACCCTTCTTGAAACCGAAACACTCATTAAACAAGGTCAAGAAGCAACGGGACGGACAAAACAAGAAGCACTGATGATCTTAAACCACAAAGAGGCGTTTAAAACAATCGTAAAAAAGAGAAATGATTTTAAGACCTTAACGCTCACAGACATTGTTGGACTACACAATGTTCTTATAAAAGATATTGACATTACAAGTGGAATCCGAAAACACGCTGTTGGTATAACTGGTACGACGTATCAACCACTATCAAACGAATGGCACATTAAAGAAGCGCTTGTTTACATGGCCAAAAAAATCAATGCGACGACATATCCGCTAGAAAAAGCACTACTTGCTTCCATTTTTATTCCCTATATCCAACCATTTGCTGATGGGAATAAACGAACGGGACGTATGCTTGCAAATGCAATTCTTTTGGCATATGATCACTTCCCTCTTTCATACCGCAGTATTGATGAGAACGAATATAAAAAAGCGCTTATTGTATTCTACGAAACAAACAACATGTTTCACGTAAAACGACTATTTCTTGATCAGTATCGCTTTGCACTGAAAACATATTTTCTGTCATAATAGATATCTGTTATGCTCACAGGAATCAGACTCAAAGAAAAAACAAAACTGTTTACGCCAAAAATGGAAGCGCTTGCTCATCCCCACCGGCTGGGCATTCTCCATATTCTTAGCTATGGGGAACTCCCGCTCCATGAAATCGTGGCGAACCTTGATGAAAAAGAAAATCTCGTGAGCCATCATATCAAAAAACTCCTCATCACGGGCTGGGTCGGAAAACGCGCGGAAGGACGGCAGACATACTACTTTCTCAAAGAACGGGGGTTTTTTGAACTGTTCCGGATGTTGATTGAAACTCCATTTTATCGAAACACATTATCGAAGCAACTGAAATAAAATAATTCCGCTCGAAGAGTAGTGAAGGTTTTTCCCAATTTTTTTCAATTGGTAGAACTTGATGGTGCACCCTCAGGTGGACCATACAGTAGTTCCGTTGCGTTTGATAAAAAATTAACAAACGTTTACCTCATTTTTTAAGCTTTCGTAGAGAAAAAATGCACTTCACCAATCCTCTCGAGCATTAATAAGCGTACGGCAATAAATAATCTCTGTCAAGTATACAAATTTTACGATATAATGGCATAAGTTGTTTGGTCAGGATGCCGGAGTGGACAATCGGATCAGTCTGTAAAACTGACGCCTTAACGGGCTACCCAGGTTCGAATCCTGGTCCTGACACTTAAAAATTTTGCCGAGATAGCTCAGTGGTAGAGCAACTGTTTTGTAAACAGTAGGTCCGGGGTCCGAATCCCCGCCTCGGCTCCATGGCTTCTTCTTTAAAACCAACACTATTTCAAGGAAAACAAATTCGTCGATATTGGGACGAGTCTCAAGAAAAATGGTATTTTTCAGTAATTGATGTTATGGCAGTTTTAACTAATAGTAAAAATCCAAGAAAATACTGGAACAAATTAGCTGAAAGGTTGCGTAAAGAAGGAAGTGAGTCGGTGACAAAATGTCACCAACTGAAAATGCAGGCTTCTGATAGTAAATATTATCTCACTGATGCTGCAGATACAGAGGTTATGCTGCGCATCGTCCAATCAATTCCCTCTCCTAACGCAGAACCGTTTAAATTATGGCTCGCTCAAGTAGGATATGAACGATTGGAGGAAACAGCTGACCCAGAACTAGCAATCAGCCGCGCATTAAAAACGTATCTACGAAAAGGTTATAGCCAAAATTGGATCAATCAACGACTAAAAAGTATTGAAATTCGAAAATTTCTTACCGATGAATGGGAAAAACGTGGAGTCAAAGAAGGAATGGAGTTTGCAATACTCACAGATGAAATCACACACGCCTGGACTGGATTAACGACCAAGCAATATAAGAACCTGAAAGGTTTGAAGAAAGAGAATCTCAGAGACAACATGACCAACTTAGAATTAGTGTTGAATATGCTTGCCGAAACCGCCACAACGGAAATCTCAGAGAAAAAACAACCAAAAAATTTCTCTGAAAACAAAAAAGTTGCTCATGAAGGTGGAACTGTTGCTGGAAATGCCAGAAAAGAAATTGAATCGAAAACTGGTAAAAACGTGATCACCCAAAAAAATGCCAAAAGATTACACTTACTCAAAAACAGCTAGTTAAATCCCCTCTTTGGCTTTCAGAAGCTTTTCTTGAGTATACTGCAGTTGTTTTTCTAAATCTGTGTTCGTTACGTAGGATAATCTAAGAAGCAGTAAAAACACATCCCCTAGTTCTTGTTTAAATGATTCGTTCACACGGTTATTCTGCGCCTTATATCCATTTTCTTTTAAAAAGGCCCTCGTTACTTCCCCTAATTCTTCGAGTAAAAATAATAAAATAATATGCGGGTCTTCAGAATGACCGAGCGTTTTCATTTGTTTGCCAACTTGTTCTTGCAAATCCGTAAGAGTACTCATATATACATGAGTGTATGCAATAAACTCCCCTCTTGCAACAGAGAAATTTTCTTTATATAGTATGAATATATGGATAAAGAAGAAGCAATTCAAACAGAGGGTGATTCCTCAATCGTATACATCATTGGCGCAGTCATCATCGTCGCCGTTATCGTCGCTGGAGTTCTTCTCTGGCCAAAACCAAAGGCAAAAGAGAGTGCAACAACGACCCCAGTGGTAGAAGAAAAATCAGCGATAACAAAATTGAGCTGTGACGCACAGTGGTATAACCCAAAAATTGGATTTGCGGAATACTATCTCTCAGCGGAAGGATCAGCACTAACAACCGCAAAAACCGTTGACTGCACGTTCATTATCTCTGGAAATATCGATGGAAAAGTCATTGCAACGGAAAAAATTCCGGCAGTCTTAACAGCAGCTCCTGAACGCGGAGGCCAAACATACAGATGCACCACAAAAGCAACAGCCTTGCCAAAAGGAACAGCGGTCACTATGAAAACCATGATCTCGGATGATCTGGAAGCAACCGCCGCCTGCAAAGCAGGAAGCATGGTCTTGCAGTAATAAAGAAATAAATATACAAACAAAAACACGGAAGTAATTCCGTGTTTTTTTTGATACAATAGGTAAATTGTAATCGCCCGGATGGCTCAGTGGTAGAGCGACTTCTTGGTAAGAAGTAGGTCGGGAGTCCAATTCTCCCTCCGGGCTCAATAAAATTGTTTTCCTCCCTTGACATTCCCTTCAATATTTCGTTAACTCATAGTGACTCATAAATATATGATGCACTCACCATATCCAGAAGATAAAGAATCCTTTGGTCAGGAATTGACTCTCAATTTGTATGGCTGCAATCTCACAACCATCTCTTCGCGTGCAAAAATAAAAAAATTTGTCATAGAACTCTGTGATGATGTCATTCATATGAAACGGTATGGGAAAGCGCTCATACCCCACTTTGGGCATGAAAATCCCATCACATCAGGATTCTCGCTCGTGCAACTTATTGAAACAAGTTCCGTCACCGCGCATTTTTCAGAATACAAAAAAGCAGTGTATCTCAATATTTTTTCCTGCGCGTGGTTTGACCCAAAAGAAACAACAACCTTTTGCAAAAAATATTTCGGTGCGAAAACCGTCAAAGCAAAACTGATAAAAAGACCATAAGTCTGGTATCATGGTATAAGCCATGAATATTCTCTCTTTTTTAACATTTTCCATCTTCGCAGCTGAATCTCTCATCTCACCCTTAACCAGTGAGTACCAAACACCTATTCAAGAAGTTACAAAACCAGATATTTCATTTTCAGAACTTGCTATTCCGGAAGTCCTTGGTGAAGAAACAGTTGCTGAAGTAACCCCATCTCCAACCCCATCCCCAACACCGAAACCAGTTCGCCATACACGGAAAAGCACAATGACCATTGCGCTTCTCGGTGATTCCATGATGGATACGCTTGGACCGAATGCACCGCACCTTTCATCAGCTCTTAAAAAGACATATCCTGCAACAACGTTTGTTATTAAAAATTTTGGTGTAGGCGGAACACCGATTGATTCCGGCATTGGACGAATTCCAACGATCGCTTCTATCAACCCAGACGTTATTGTTCTCGAATCGTTTGCTTATAACGTCTCAGGGACAACCAGTCAAGGGGAGGTCGATCGTCACTGGTTAAACCTCGCTCGTGCTGTTGATGCCATAAAAAACAATCTTCCCAATACAAAAATCGTCATCGCTGCAACGATTGCACCAAATAGCATACGCTTCGGCGATGGTGCGCCAGGAATCGCGTTTTCTTCAAAAGACAAACAGGAACGTACAGATATGATAAAAAAATATATTGAAACAGCGATCAAATTTGCCAGAAGTGAACACATTCCATTAGCAGATGCATACCACGCAAGTTTAGATAATTCCGGAAACGGGAAACTTGCGTTAATCAACTCCGGTGATCATATCCACTATTCAGATAGCGGTCGGGCACTCATGGGATCAAAAATTGCACAAGCAATGATTGTAAATAAACTGCTCGAATAGTATAATACCCCTCATATGGCAAAGAAAGAACAACGACTACTTCTTGGAATGGTATGCTCTGCCTGCAAAGCAACCAATTACGTCACCATGAGAAATAAAATTAATACTCCTGAAAAAATCCACCTCATGAAATATTGCAGACACTGCAAAAAACATACGGATCATAGACATCGAAGTTAGACTAAATCGTGCGTATGCACAAAAATACGTTCCTGCTTGTCTTAATTCTCTCAATCATCGCAGCGCTTCTTGTAGGAGTCAATATTGGAAGAAAATTTCAGGAGAAGCCTGATTCGGCTCCGCCGGATTCTCCTGCAGTCACTCCTATCCAAACTCAACAATCATCCATATTTAAAAACACGACGTGTGGTATCACCCTCTCACTCCCCTCAGGAACGCAAGCAGAAGCAGTGGCTTCAAGAAGCGCGCGATTTGTAAGTGCTGATAAGTCCGTTATTCAATTTGCCTGTGAACGGGAAATTCCCCGATTTCCTGTTCCCACAGAACAAATCGAAAATGTACAGGTAGCAAGTATCTCGGCAAAACTCTATCACACAAAAAGTGCAAAAGACGGAACGCCATTTGACGCACTCATTTTTAGAAACCCAAACACTGCCATGGACATCTATCTAGCAGGCGTAGGCTCCACGTTTTCAGCTATTATCCGCACAATCGAACTAATGAAATAATCCTGATATAATACAAACACATATAGGGATGTGATGAAACGGTATCATGGCGGTCTCCAAAACCGCTCTTTCAGGTTCGAATCCTGACATCCCTGCTTAATAATTATGAAACTCATTCACAGCAAAACCATTCCATTTCAAACAGTCAACCATGTAGGTTCTACCGTGCAAAAAAAGGTGCTTATTGATAAAGGAATTATTCCGTCGCTTGAAAAATTTTCTCTTGCAACATTCAAACCCGGCGAGTCCGCTCCTTCGCATGTCCATACATCCATGTACGAAGTCTATTTTGTTGATCAAGGATTAATCACATTCACGGTTTCGTCAAAAAAAATAGAACTTCAAAAAGGAGATTGTCTTATTATTGAACCAAATGAAGAACACGCGGCAATCAATACAACACAATCACCAACCCATCTTATTTACCTTGGAATAGCTAACGGTTGATGGTTTTGTCGAGGTCTTTCCATATGGCAGGATTAATTTTCTTTGCCGGTTTTCGCCATCGGTACCAATTTTTATTTACTTTTCCCAAACTCGCAAGATCATCAATAATATCAAAGAGATAATGAATGACCATTGAGCCGGTAAATATAAATCCAGAGAATACGTGTAATTTGAAAAATCCAACAGTCAAAATGACAAGCAACAGAACGAAATAGATATTGTGAAACCTGAGTTTTGTATTGTACTTATGCCCTTTTTCTATAAACCGGATGAGTACCCGCCAATCGCCGTGTTTCACATAGCTCTTGACCCACGTAGTGTATTCGTCTTTCTTCCCAAACGTTAAGAAAAATAACAGATGTTCAACATCCGGAAATATTGAACCAAAAAGGGATAACGAAAGAAGCGTTCTCGTATATATTCCCATCTGGTCTTGTATCACCCACATCCACAACGCACCCAAAAGAAGATGGTAGAACATATGACGGGCGTGCCAAAATATGTAGCCAACACCTCGGATTTTTCCAAAGGTTCGTTTCATGATTACAACTTCAATGATTTCAAATACTCCCGAAACTCTCCATTTAAATCTTTGTGGTTTAATGCAAATTCCACAACCGTTTTTAAATACTCCAACTTATTTCCTGTATCATAGTATTTCGCGTTTGCGACTTCACACGCATACACAGGTCGAGACTTCATGAGTTCCCGGATCCCGTCCACAAGCCACACTTCTCCACTTTTCCCAGGTCCTAATTTCTCAAGAATGGGGAAAATATCCGGTGTCAGAATATAGCATCCATGCGCTGCAAGATTTGATGGTGCTTCTTCAATGCTCGGTTTCTCAATCATCGTCTTGATTTGTCCGACCCCAGGTTCCACTTCTGTCACATCCACAATGCCGTATCGGGATACATCTTTTTTATCAACGCGGATTGCTGAAATAACCGGATCTCCATATTTTTCAAACACATCAATGCATTGTCTCGTCCTGGGAGGCGTTGCGTAAATAAATTCATCACCCCAAATAGCAACAAACGGTTCATCACCAATCACATCTTTTGCACACAGTACAGGCGTCCCATTGCCATACGGGCCTTTTTGCCGAATATACACAAAATTTGCAAGTTCCGCTGTTTTTTTCACTTCTTCAATTAAGTGTTCTTTGTGCTGGTCTTTCAATGTTTGGATCAGTTCATTGGGATAATCAAAATGATCTTCTATCGCCCGTTTATGCCAACCCGTGACAATGACAATTTCCGTAATCCCTGATGCGACCAACTCTTCAACAACGTATTGGATCACTGGTTTGTCAACAATCGGAAGCATTTCTTTGGGCATGGCTTTTGTCTGGGGCAAAAACCGTGTCCCAAATCCCGCTGCTGGAATGACTGCTTTTCGAATAGGTTTTTTCTTCTGCATACACGCCTCCTTTTAAACCAACTCTTCAATTGTACTGGTCGTGCAATCGAACTGTCAATTTGTTATCATGAAAAGGTCTATGAAGCGGAAACAACTAACCGTTCTTTTTTGTATTGTATTAGGAATTGCTTCATTGGCACATCCTGTTTACGCAGCAATTCCCACTCCTGTTCCTCCGACAGTTGCAACTGTTCCGATTGGAATAAAGATTCCGAATGGGGTGAACAATGTCATCATCGAGTCCCAGCATGGTCCAGATTATGAACCAACCCCAGGCGATCCGTACAAAATCACGATCCCAGGAGCAGATGTTTCAACAGATAATTTCAATATTCCTAAGAAACTCGAACAAATTGGCGACTGGTTAACAAACGTCCTCCCATTTATGAACGCACAAACAATTACAAATAAAGTCATACCGCACCAAAATAATCTGTACATCTCAGGACAAGCCAGGCGCTGTATTTATCTTCCCGGCGCATCCAAACCCATTGAAAATGTAGGAGATACCTACAAAACAGAGCTCGTTGAATATCTTCCAAAACTCATGACTGCAACAGAACTGTTATCAGCAAACACGGTACGCAACGTTATTTCACTCAAAGCTGGTTCTTATGATTTCCGCGGTCCTTCCTATGAAGTGGATAAAGCACCGCCTTGCGGCAGTACTGGGGAAGGGACAGATCAGGATCCAAAACAAGTGACACTTGCACAAACATTTTCCATTCCCAGTATTATTGAATTTTTTCAAAACTTGGTCAAAATCAAACGGGAGCTCGTTTCTAAGCAACAAACACCGGAAGCGGACCGCATCCATTGTCTCTTAAACGGCTGTGTGCAAAGCGGTGCGGATTTAGAATATATTGGCGATGGTAAAAAACAAGAAGTAATCAATAAATCCGGCGGCATAGTTGATGCAGGATTTCGGACCAATAGCATGGATACAACCAAAGGAGAAAATCCAAACGGTCAGGAAGAAAACTTTACAAAAACAAATACTTCATATACCAAACAAATGGAAAATTCAGCTAATCTCATCAAGTGTTCGCTTGTTCCAAAGGGAAAACGGGGTACCATCGGACTGACTGAAGAGGATTGTGCTGATTTTGTCAAACATTCAATCCATCACAGTATTCAAGCTTTGGATCTTCTAACGATGCAACACTCGGCTTTAGCATCCCAATGCACAAGACAAGTTGCAAAATAACAAACATTGAAGCAGTAGCTAATTTTGCCAAACAATGGGCAAACAAACAAGAAGGATATGATAACGTAAAAAAATACTACAAAACCATTGAAGAATATGCAGTCAAAGCTGGATGGAACCCTGCATTCTTAGTTGCACTCTGGATTGAAGAAACAGCAGCGGGATCAGTAGGAAAATTTGAAATGGGATGTACATATGATTTTGGTAAACCTGGATCAGCTGATCCATCAGTGTGTGGACAACTTTCTTGTATTTTCAATTATCCAATCCGTAATTCCACCTATGATTTTTTATGTTCCTACGGAGGCAAAGGAGGTATGAGGTGTACCACATTTTACATCAATGCCGCAAATGACAACCGGTGTTTCCCAAGTAACGTCCGAGGTTCATACCAAGAAGTCGTAAATAGAGGTGGAGTTGGATCCGGATGCGCCCCCGTTGGGAGAACATCAACGCTATTTCGTCAAGATTGCGAAGCAAAAGTTCCGGGCGGAAGCATCTTTGATAAATAAATCCTTTACAATACCATGGACATTTGCTATTATATCCCATGTAACCCCGGGAGGGGTTTTTAGTTAGGCCAATTTATGGATACGCCAAAGGTTCCAACAATCGCTTCTCCTACTAAATTTGTGAAAGAAGTGATCGCGGAACTAAAAAAAACAACCTGGCCGACACGGCAAGAAACAATAAAATTGACTGTTATTGTCATTGCCCTATCGCTTATAGTAGGCGCTTTCATCGGTGTACTC
>Ga0075730_114_pt1 | contig 10455 bp, 13 predicted proteins | sample RifGroB1_FD_68422 | JGI IMG/M metagenome (GOLD analysis project Ga0075730, IMG submission 68422) | Microgenomates bacterium GW2011_GWB1_40_9
CTTGACATATCCTATAACAAGTGCTATACTGCACCCCTAACCCTCACATAGAGGGTAATTTTATAAAAAGGAAATAAATAGAAATATGAAAAAACAACTTTCAATTTTTGTATCTATATTTGCTCTTTATATGATTTTTGGAACACAAAACGTATTCGCTGATTTCTATGGATACGGTTCTAATGAAACACCTCCCGCAAACCTCACGATAAATAAATATGTTAAGAACCCTATAACAAATACCTTTGTTGAAAACCTCGGATCTACTGATCCAACATTTTCCCCTGGTGCAACAGTAACCTTTCGACTAGCAGTAAAAAATTCTAGCGGAGAAACATTTTCTCCTGTAGAAGTTGTTGACCAATTTCCTGACTATTTAACCTACGTTGGATCATCTGTACAAGGAGCATATGATACAGGAAAACGAAGACTTGTTTTAAAACTTGAAAACCTCATTGCAGGCGAAACGCGAGATATTGAAGTTGTTGCAAAAGTTGCTGAAAGAAGTGCCTTTGCATCAGATCGAGATTTCTTCTGTGTTTCTAACTATACAAAAGTAACTGCTCCCGCACGCCCTGATGGAGATGATGATAAAGCAGAACTTTGTATCACCACTCGTGTTGGAGGAGCAACTAATTTACCCTCGTGTTGGAGGAGCAACTAATTTACCTGTCGCTGGATTTAATGATTTTGCAACCATCCTCCCCTTCCTGTCACTTGGAGGAATTGGACTTGTGTTGCTTAAAAAGCGTTAACTTGTCATCCCGAACTTGTTTCGGGATCTAAAACATTTTCAGATGGATGCTGAAACGAGTTCAGCATGACAATATAAAAAAATATGTGGCCTGCCGGACACAAGCAAGAAAAAGCAAAACCGGCAGAAGCCGGTTTTTTGTTGCTCTTTAATAAATTAGGCAAATTCAGGAATTTGGGGAAGATTTGCGTTTTCTTCTAACCGCTTTACCCGTTTTTCATTCTTTGTTGTAATACGGTCAAAGTACGTAATAGTCAAATCAAGTTTTTTATCCATTTTCTTTATTTGCGTAGCAATAGGTTTAATTTGTTTTTTTACTGATTCATCTACAACTGTTTTAATTTTTTTAAGATCATTTTTGTTGAGCATACATTCATACAATACATCGTGAAAAATGAAGTGTCAATCAGAATATGTGGCATTAGAAATGAGGGTGTTTGGTGTGGCAGGCATCAAATACTCTCGTTCCTGATGCTTCAAGATTAAAGCATGAGGTGAGGAAATGAAATAGGTATTGAAAGAGCTGATGCTTCAAGATTAAAGCATGAGGTGAGGAAATGAAATAGGTATTGAAAGAGCAGTATAAATGCATACTCAACTCTCAAAATACAACTCATCATTTTCAATACTTGCACATTGAAACAAATTCTCAGCAAATAGAGAGAGAAATATTCCCCGGCTACATACAGGCTATAGAAAAAATTCTGTACCCGTCTGTATGTAGCTAGGGAAACTTAGACTACAAAGAGCTCCTTTGAAAGAGCTCTAACCCATGTGGAGGTGTGCTATGAAACGCACATTTGGAGTGTTGATTGTTGTTCTATTGTTCCTCTCAGCTTGCGGACCTGGCGGCGGGTCTGATGATACACAAAATTCATCATCCATCCCCGCACAAGACTGCACGGCCTGGATCTCTCAGGGAATTACTTCGACAGAAGTTTCAATTCCTGCCGGAACCATCCAGCAATTTGATGAAGGTGGCCTTGGAATACTGGAAGTGACCTGTGATCTGAATGGCAACAAGTCAGCACGCAGAATCAACGTTCCAGCCCAGCCTGATCCGGGGTATGTTGACTTCTTCCTGCAATGCGGAGATGGCAGTGAAGTTGCCATTAGCAGCACCGACACGGTCATCTGGTCATCGGACCGCGTTGGCAACACCGACAAAAATGCAGAAGTCATCAAAAACGGGTTTTCATTGTTCCCGTGCCGCTGAGAATGCAAATGTGCAATGCGCGAATCTTATTTGTTTCCCATTCGGGATCCAAACATCAAGCCAAGATTCACGCATCACTCTAGCTAATACATACCAACTGTTAGCTAAAGTGATTAGACGCAAATATAGATAGGAATGAGAATTGCATAATAAACAATTTTCTTTCCTGGCTATATGCTAGGAATTTTATGAACCAATGCTACGTATAAGCATGTAGTAATTGGAGAAATAAAATAGCTCTTTAAAAAGGCATACGGAATTGTTTGTAAAGGACTTACGGATCCAGCAAGTGCTGGGTAATTGAAGTACGACATAATCGTGGCAGGCGGTTGTGAAATGGCTTTTTTTATCCAGTGCTTGCTGGATCCACCCGAGTCCAAGCGAACGACAAAAATCTATCGGGAATCTTGAAAGGAGGATGCGTCCATGAAAATGACACGCAACCTTACCCTGATGAGCCTTGTGCTCATGCTCGCGTTGAGTGCCTGCAACTGGCACCTCAACTGGGGCCCCGTCGACGTCGGCTACAATAGCGACCCGATCACGGCTCCCATTCCCACTCAGTCGGGCTTGCCTGAACCGACCGAGACGATTCCCACCACCGACGCGCCGTTTCTGCCCGATCCCTGCGAGTTCATCACTCCGGGCCATTTGGACGGCATGCCCAGCACTGTAATCGAACTGGCGCAGGAAAACACCTGGTTCCACCGGGTGTTCAACACGCGTCTGTTCAATGCGGCCAATAACTGGGCTGGTGCTGATAGCTGGTTCGTGAGCCTTGCTCTTGGCCCGAACAGCGGTGGGAACTGGACTTCCTTCACAAATCCTGGTCAGATCATCTACCGGGGTACGAGCACCAGCATTCGGTGGTGCCTGGGCGTCTCAACGTCCAGTGAATGGAAGAGTCAGTTCATGGGTGACACGACGACCCCGGCCGCCATCAACATCCGCATCGCGCCCAACAGCGTGGTTACGGTGGTGAAGGCCGACGGCACTGTCGTTCATCAGGCAACCTCGGACATGGGTGATATTACGGTTATCCTGCCGAATGACGGTATCGTGACAATCAGCGTCAGCTTTACGACCGCTGCGCCAACTCACGAATCCATCATCTGGTGGGGTCCATACGACCGCTCTATCAACATCAACACCGTTGATGCGCGATAATCCCATGTTCGCGACCAAAAGAGGTCGGGAGCCGCCGCTCTTTGGCGACCTAAGACGTTTGTCTAACCTAGCCTACCAAGGCTGCTTGACACCTGTCAGCTATACGCCGATCGCCTGGGATACCTTGAGATCTTTGCGCGTGCTGATAAGGCTCTTGCCAACTCTAGACAACCTGTCTTTGACAATCCCGACCTCCACGGTCAAACACACAGTTCGCCAAAAGCGAATGACTCTTCTAGAGTCAGCAATTTCCGTATGCCTGTGTTTTTAGAAGATCTACCAAGTCTTTTGAAAACACAGGCATAAAAAATAGACGGTATGACTATGAAACAACATATCATCACTCTTGCGTTTCTTGGCATTACCGCTTTTGGAATAAGCGGTGTATTTGCATGGCCAAATAAAATTGAATCCGTTGGATATTTCAAACTTGCTCGTAATCCCTGGGGCACTGCCATCTACCAAGACGGTCTTCATCAAACAATTCAATTTAATGGATTTAATAAAACAACCAAAAACGACAAAACAGTGATCATTGAGCGAAATCCAAACGCACTAGCAACCATTGATTATAGTCGTGATGACATTCTCTTGGATGCAAAAGGAACCGTATATACAGAATCAAAAATTCAAGAAATGGAAGCAATTGCAACTCAATCTGGAATGCTTCTTACTCACGTACAAACAGACAATCGATTGTCTGTCCCCGCCTCCACACTCCTCTACCTTATTAATCCACGCATTCCCGGTATGGTCGCAATCCAATTTCCATCACATACGAAAGTAACAATCAATCTCGAGCGAAAAGCAATTGAATTCCCAGCGGCAATAAAAACACTTGTCGTGCATGTATACGACACCATACCATCTTTTAAGAAAAACTTATGATAGCAACATTTTTATCAGCATTTTTTCTCTTTCTTCTCCCAATCACTTTTGGTTGGTTTATCATGGGAAAACCAAAATTTTGGCATATGATTGGTCTTGCACTTGCAACACTTGTCAGCTATCTCATCTGGAGAATGTACAGTCCGTATCCATCACCACTGAATTGGGACATCTGGGAACATCAAACTGCAATACATGCAATACTCAATGGGAATATATCACTGCTCCCATCACAGCTATCTGACACCTTTGGATTTAATGGATATACCACACTGTTCCATATGATCCTTGCAGTACCGCACTATATTTTTCATCCCGATATCCTAGGGTTTTGGTGGATAGCGGAAGTCTACATGGTGTTTCTCACCGGAATGGCAACCTATGCTCTCACCAAAGCGGTTACAAAAAACTCGTATTCAGCGCTTCTTGCAGGAATACTATCTGCTTTTTGTTTTGAATCATCTATTGTCTTTACTCCGTTTTTCCTTATGCCACAAACGCTTACTGCAATTATTTGGGTATTTGGCTTATCGTGGCTTATCAATACAAAACACTTGCCAAATATCTTTGTGCTTTTTCTATTAACCATCCTTCTTGTCTCTCTCCATATCATCATTGGAGGAGCGGGAGTCCTTCTTTACATGTTATATCTCAACGCTCGATATATTCACATTGAAAAAACACATCGCATCACAGAAGTGTTTATGAACACACTTCCAATCATCACATATATAACACTGATGATTCTTACATATGTACTACCACTCCAAACTATTAATTCTGGCGAAGCAGCGCATTTTTCTCAAACACTCATCCAAAAACTAGCAGATATAAAAAATTGGTACGGATATTTCCCACTCTTACTCGTTCCAATCGGCATTATTTCCCTACGACAATCAAAGGAAAAAGAACAGGAACGTATGATTCTCTTTCTCTTCATGACTATTCTTGCAGTCGTTGCCTCACCACTCGTGTATAGTATGAAATTCTTTGTATTTGCCCGCTATTTCATCATCCTTTATATAGCGCACGGCATTATGTATTTTATAAGTTCTGTCGGAGCATGGAACAAACGTATCATTCTCATTGCACTTACCATCTCTCAACTTGTAATCTTTTCCATTAATGTGACCAATTGGCAAGAATCTCTACAATTTCGTGGAGTTGTCTCACACATCTCTCAAGGTGAAGGAGAACTTGCATCATTTTTAACTCATTTGAAAGCTGGTAAAAGCACCATGCTTCTCGTTTCTGATCCAGCAACATCATATATTCTCGAAGCAATCACTGGAATCAATACACCAGGTGGTGCATATATGAAACCAGACAATAGACTGCTTATTTCCAGTCTTGTTGATGCACCGAATATTAAAACAGCACAAACACTCTTATCAGCACTCACTGATCCTGTTGAAAAAACTCCTGTTGATACATATGTTTGGGTTATCAGTGCAAGATATTTTCAATGGCTAGACCTCCCTGAAACAAAACGGTTTTCCCTCGCATTTAACATCTGGCGACCACAAGCACTGACATTAACTGATGCAATTACCATTATGAATATCAAAAAAAATCTCCATATTCAACCAGTATTTACAAATGATAGTGCCATTGTTTTTGTCATACCAAAGGAAAGCCTATGATAAATGGAAAAACAATAACGATCGTTGTGCCATGCAAAAATGAATCCGCAATCATTGCAGGGTTTATTAAACGTGTTCCCTCTTATGTGGATGAAATACTCATTGTTGATAACAACTCAACTGATAAAACCGCACTCATTGCCAAACAAGCTGGAGCGAAAGTTATCACAGAAAAACGGGCAATTGCTGGTATTGGGTATGGATTTGCTCATCAAACGGGTATTGAAAAAGCAACCGGTGACTGGATCGTTGCCATGGATGGAGATGATACATATCCAGTCAAGCGCATTGCTGCCATAATTAAACGCATGGAACGAGAACATATTGATGTACTGTCATGCAACCGATTACCACTTCGAAACACGCACGCTATATCAAAAACACGTCAACTTGGAATACGGATTTTGAATATACTTGTATGGCTTTTATATGGATATCCAATACAAGATATTTTATCCGGTATGTGGGTTGCCAAACGTACTACTCTTCTCTCTTTACACACAACCAGCGGCGATTGGAACTTCTCTCCAGAAATCAAGCTCAACGCAATAATGCATCCACGAGTCGTATTTAGTGAATATCATATTGATCATTTCGTTCGTGCAAAAGAACCGAGCAAACAGCAAATCTGGAAAACTGGCATCAACCATTTGCTGTTTATTGTCTATAAACGTCTTATAAATATTGTTCAAAAGATGCAATCAATTGGTCTACGTGCTTATCCATCGATAAAGGAGATATATGCAAAATAAACGTATTCACAGCCCAATACATATCATCGTTGTGTCGCCATATTTTCTTCCGACCATCGGAGGGTCGCAACGATATATTGAAGAACTGTATGCACATATGGTAAAACAGAATCCACATATTCATGTGGATGTTATCTGTTACAACACAGAACAGGTAGCCCCAAAGGAATCGCATCGAAGACTCACAATCCATCGCATTCCTTGTATTGAACTTATCAAAGGACAATTTGCACTCCCTAACATAGTCGCGCTCTGGGGAATATTGTTCAAACTCTCTCAAAAAAACATTGCGTTTGTTCATACACATATCCGCTTTTTTGACGCTACCTGGTGGGTATGGATGTATGCAAAACTCATTGGAGCAAAAAGCATATTTACCGAACAAGTGGCAGCTCATCCAGTACACCCAAATCCATTTGTTCAATGGATAGCAAAACTTGTTGACACAACGATTGCCCGCTTTTCTATCCAACAATACAATCTCATTACCACAACAAATTCAGCAGCAAAAAAGTTTTTAACACACACACTCCATATAACGAAACCAATGACTGTTTCCTACGGGGGTGTTGATACACGTTTCTTTTCACCAAATACGTCACATGACATTCCACATCTTCGTAAGAAATTACCAAAACATGCAATTACCATTACATTTGCAAGCAGACTTATCTGGTCAAAAGGGATAACCTATTTTATGAAGGCACTCCAACAATTGCAGAAATTACCTCCCAATGTTCACATTCTTATTGCTGGAGAAGGGCCGCTTGCCTCTTGGGTTCAACAACAAATGAAGACTATTCATTGGAATAAGCGAATTCATTTCCTTGGACCATTAAACTATCATGAAATGAAACAACTGCTTCGGGCAACAACAATATTCATCCATCCATCTCATCACAATGAAGGATTTCCTAATGTTCTCCTCGAAGCGCTTTCTTCAAAGTGTTTTGTCATAGCGACAGATAATGCAGGGACAAAGGAAATGATTACTCATGGGCTGACTGGATATCTCATTAAACAAAAAAGTGTTCATGCAATCAAAGAATCGCTTCTTTACGCTCTCTATCATAAAAAAGAGCGGATACTATGTGCTCAACAGGGACGACTAGACATGAAAAAACGGTTTGATTGGAATACAATCAGTGCTTCGTTTTATGACGTTGTAAAAGAATTTTGTATTCTTATTCCACATCACGCCACTAGTAAAACTCTTCGTTTTACCTTTCATTGACAACTTCCTCTATTTCCTACCATACTACACGTAATGGCAAGAACCGGAGCAATCACAGTAGCTGGAGGACTAGAAACGGGAGGAATACCTATTGCTGTTGCAGCAGCTCATCTTCCGAAACCTGACGCTCCAAAACCAATGGAAACGCTCCATGGTATGCCAATACCACCAGATAGACCTGCTGATGTACTTCCATCACAACCAATTCCCAAAGACAAAGCACGAGAAACATTGGCAGAGGTTGCAGCCACAGCTCCAGCAACTCCTGAAGTCGAAACAAAACACCTTGAACAAGTAAAACTCATGCTTAAAGAAGTTGGAGCACTCCTTATTGATGCAAAAGACATTCGTAGTATTCTTGTAGCCACTTCGTTATCCACCAACGACTCTCCCATGGCCCAAGAATTCCGAGAACACCTTCTTAGGTCTCTCATAACTGAAACATCTATGAAAAATCTTCCACCGGAAAGACAAAAAGAAATGAGCGTCCAGTTGCAATCATTTCCAAAACAATCAGAAAGTCCACTGAAACAATTCTTTCTTGACCATGGATATCCAACAACAATGGTAAACAGCATGGATATGCCGCATGCAGTAGATGTCATCACAAACCTCCGACAAAAAGATAAGCTCGATACAATGACGACCGATATGAGAGAGATTCTATGGGATACGTCTCACCCCATACCAACAACTCCTGACGCACTGGCAAAAACATTAGGAGACAATCCTGACCATACACGCGCAGCAACCATCGCGTCCATGGTACGAAAAGAGGATATGAAAACACGTCTTGATTCCCTCAAAGAACAACTCAAACACCATGCGCCTTCAGGAGAAGTATACATTCACGCAGGATTTATGATCTTTGAAATGATGATGCGTTCTTTCCAACAAGAAACACAACAAGAGCACCAATAATGCTTCTATTGCAAATACAGGGCTTCGTGATAGACTATGTCCCACACATGACATTCAATTTTAATAAAACAATCGCAATCGTTATTTTAGGCATTGGAGCAGGGATTATCGCCTATCAGATAAGAACCAATCCGCCAAAAAACATACCACTATTTTCTCGCCCTACACCAACTCCAACCTGGCAGGAACAGATATTACCGCTTACAGATATTGAACAAGCAACCATGTCCGGCGATTTTACTCAGGAATTCCAACAAGCGCTTGCAGAGGAAAGAAAACCAGAAAAACCAATATCGCCCATATGGTCCCTCGATGTCCCATCAAGCATGGCTGGAGACATCTTGGCTCCAACCGTAACCCTAAACAGCGGGCCATCTGAGGGCTCTACAATCAGCTATACGAACCCCTGTTTCCCACTCTGGGTAAACGACAATATGACGCCGTGGCAACAACTCGTTTCTCGGAGTAAACTGGATAGCGGTCAATGGAGTAATTGGATGAACCAGTTTTCCTACTGCTTTGATAACCTCGGCAATGGCGGTCACACCGTAGCCATCCAAATAAAAGATTTAGCTGGCAATGTTTCCTCTGAAGTCAAACGCACATTCATCGTGAAGCGGTAAAAATATGCTATACTAAAACCATGCAGACAACAGATGCTATCCTATCAACAATACGCGCTCATAGTTCTCAACTACAAGCATGTGGTGTATCACGTATTGGAGTATTTGGATCTGCTTCTAGAGGAGACATGTCTCCTACAAGTGATGTGGATGTCCTTATTGATTTTCAAGAAGGAAAAAAAACATACAAAAATTTCATTAGTACAACACATACCCTCGAACAAGCTCTGCAACTACCAGTTGATGCGGTAACAGCCGGATCTATCAGTCCATATATTAAACCTTACATAGAAAAAGATATCCGCTATGTCCAAATCTAACATCGAATTTCTCCGCCACGCAATTGATGAAATTGAATTTCTTGAAAAGGAACGAGAGCATACTACCGAGGAAAAATTTATGTACGATGAACTTCTTCAACGTGCATTTGCAAGAAGTGTGGAAATAATCGGGGAAGCGATCAAACAGGTTCCAGATATGATAAAACAAAAACATACGGATATAGACTGGAAATCCTATGCAGGACTGCGGGATAAACTCATTCACCATTATTTCGGCGTTGACTATGCTATCGTTTGGGATGTTGTCATACATGAATTGCCAGATCTCAAACAAAAACTTCTCATGGTTCTTCAAACAGAAACACACCAATAACGAATCAAGCGCTCATTTGTTGTGAAGCGGTAAAACAATATCACTCATTGATTTCCCCTACGTTATAACCCATTCTATCGCAATGCCAATAACTCATTGTTCTCAATTTTATCCCTACGCAGCAAAAGATACGATACCCTGTAGCGGCGATGTTCATAGATTTACCATCCGACGACGAATTCACCGTGAACCCCCCATGTTTGACACGTCTACTTTAATGGATGTCTGTGACGCACATACACCGTCTTTTCGAACGCTTATGGAACGACCTGGATATTTTCATGAAATCATGGGAGATGAAGTCATCGGCGAAATAGCACCATCGTCTATAGAAAAAATCCAGTGAGAAAAGAAGCGGAATAACCTCACTCCTTTCCCAGTATCACAATTGCATCCGGCGTGGCCTCTTTGTCAACAAAAGTTGAAGAAAACGTAGTAGTCTTATACGTATTTTTTATATCAGCAACCACAAATGTTGCAATTGCAGTAGTTTTCCCTTTTACGGTCACACCTGTATACTCATAATTGTCTGCATTTGCAGTTGTTACTGCTATATACCCAAGATCTTCCAATGTTTTCTTGCCTTTTCCTGCAAGGCCAACC
>Ga0075730_128_pt1 | contig 10056 bp, 7 predicted proteins | sample RifGroB1_FD_68422 | JGI IMG/M metagenome (GOLD analysis project Ga0075730, IMG submission 68422) | Microgenomates bacterium GW2011_GWB1_40_9
CATTGCAACTGATGGACCGGTACTTATCTTAGCTGGTGCCGGCAGCGGGAAAACCCGAGTGCTTACGTATAAAGTAGCCTATCTTATCTTTGAAAAACATATTGATCCTTCACGCATCCTCATGGTCACATTTACCAACAAAGCAGCAGGAGAAATGAAAGAACGGATTCGAAATCTGTTAACTGTTAACGGTCAACTGTCAACTGATTTCCCATTGATGGGCACATTTCATTCGATATGCGCAAAAATTTTAAGACAAGACGGAAAGCACATCGGCATTCCCATTAATTTTACGATCTATGACGAACAAGATCAGATGGATGTTATCAAAGAGGTCATGAAAGAAGCAGATATTTCAATAAAAGACTTCAAGCCGCACGCTATTGCAACAACAATTTCAGAAGCGAAAAACGAGTTAATTGGCCCACTTGAATATCCTCAATTTGCCAGAGGGTATTTCCAAGAAACAGTTGCCCGCGTCTATCTTCTTTACCAAAAAAAACTTCTTGAAAGTAGTGCTCTTGATTTTGATGATCTCCTTTCAAAAACCGTTGAGTTATTTATCAAACACCCAGAGGTACTTGGATCGTATCAGGAGCAATATATGTATATCCTCGTTGATGAATACCAGGATACCAATCACGCACAATATATTCTTACCACGATGCTATCCAAACGTCATAGAAATATCACGGTTGTTGGTGATGCATCACAAAGTATCTATAGATTTCGGGGAGCAGATTTTCGAAATATCACAAACTTTAAACATGATTTTAAAAATGCTCGCGAATTTCACTTGGAACAAAATTATAGGTCTTCTCAAACTATTTTGGACGCGGCAACTGGTGTTATTTCCAAAAACACTTCACATTCAATACTCACATTGTGGACTGATAAAACTGGTGGTGATAGGGTCGTTCTTTATGAGGCAAGAACAGAACACGATGAAGCTTCGTTCATCATAACCACCATTCTGCAAAGCAGTCGTCCATATACCGACCATGCAATTCTTTATAGAACGAATGCGCAATCTCGTGTCCTTGAAGAAGCGTTCTTACGGGCTGGAATTCCGTATGTTCTTGTTGGAGGAACTCGGTTTTACGATCGAAAAGAAATAAAAGACGTTCTTGCGTATCTAAAGGTTTTGGCAAACCCAAAAGATATGGTGTCATATAGGCGTATTGAAAAACTAGGGATTGGACGGCTAAAGAAATTTGTCTCATTTGCTCAAACAGTCAAAACTGATACAAAACTCATATCGTTAAGCACACTTGAGCTTATGGATAAAATTCTCGACACAACATGCTATCTTGAACTCTATGATGCAAATGTTGAAGAAGAAGCGTACAGACTTGAGAATATTAAAGAACTTAGATCTGTTGCTACTGAATTTCCGGTTTTATCAGAATTTTTAGAAACTGTTAGCCTTCTTGAAGAAAAATATACCAAAAAAACACAGGAAAATACGAATCGCAATGCAGTGACCATGATGACGCTCCATTCAGCAAAGGGTCTTGAATTTCCTATTGTCTACATCGTTGGCATGGAAGAGGGATTATTCCCCCATTCACGCGCCATTATGGATAAAGAAGAACTCGAGGAGGAACGAAGGCTTTGCTATGTAGGAGTCACACGGGCAAAAGAACGATTATATTTAACCTATGCAAATAGACGATTATTTTTTGGAACCCGTACTCAAAACATGGTTTCGCGATTTATTTTTGATATTCCGGAGCACATTCTAGAAAAACACGTTTCCATTGACGCAACGAGTGGATTTAATGAAGATACGATGCTTCTTTAACGAGGTAAATATTTCACAATAATTAACAAGCAGGTTCCGATCACAACAAGAAGCGACAATATTATTTCTACCTGTAAGAAAAATCTACATGGACCTTTTACGCATTTAAAAGAAATAATATCGGGAAAAATTCGCGTATCGAGAAAGGGAAACCAAGAAGAAGTATGTTTTTTCATACTAGTTGTATAATAGCACTATGACACATCCACTTCAAACAGCCGCGTGGGCGAACTTTCGAAAAGCAATGGGAGTCGACATTGTGAAGCTCTCTGAGTGGTTTATTTCTTTTCACCGCATCCCTTACACTCCATTCACTATTGGCTTTTTCCCCAAAGGTCCCAACCCAACAAAAAAATTGATTGAAGAATTAGTCGTACTTGGAAAACAAAAGCGCGCACTATTTATTCAAATAGAGCCAAATGAAACAACAGCTTTCAATTTATTACCACCTTCTCATCATCCCTTATTTACGAAATACACATTTATCATCGACTTAACGAAAACAGAAGAAGAACTACTTAGCGCGATGCATCCAAAAACCAGGTATAACATCAAAGTTGCCCAGAAACATAACGTAAAAATCCAAGAAGACAACAGTGATGTTGCATTTGAAACGTATATAAAGCTTTCCAAAGAAACAACAAATAGGCAAGGATTTTACGCACACAACGAACTATATACACGAACCATGTGGAACAGTATGCACAAAACAGGGATTGCTTCGCTTTGGACAGCTACCTATAACAATACAATTGTTGCGGCTTGGATTATTTTTGTTTACGACGGCGTCATGTATTATCCCTATGGAGCATCTTTACGGGAGCATCGAGAAGTTATGGCGCCAAATTTGTTATTATGGGAACTCGTGAAATGGGGAAAGGAACAAAAACTCAAATCTTTTGATTTGTGGGGAGCAATTGGACCTGACCCAAATCCGAAAGATCCGTGGTATGGATTCCATAGATTTAAAGCTGGTTTTTCGCCACAACTTGTTGAATTTGTCGGGTCCTATGATCTTGTTATTCAACCGTTTCTATACAAACTATATTGTTTTGCAGATACAGTGAGGTGGACCATATTAAAACTTCTTAAATAAATGGAACTACAACAATCTCCTCTTTATCAAGCGTATATAAAAGCATTGCATTGGAATGTTGTAGATGTTGATGGATCTGTTATTTTTTACAGAAACATTCCACTCATCGGAACACTCGCAAAACTGCAACGTCCTGAGCATCTTCCATATGTACCGAAACTTATTATGAAGTTAAAAGAACTTCATGTGACTCAACTGAGTGTTGAGCCAAAAGAAGATGTCGTTCAAGAAGACTTTGACAGATATCTAATCGCACTTTCGAAATTTTTCCGTATTATCACTTCTCCGTTTATTCCAACAAAGACTATTGTTATCGATATATCAGGAAGTACGAAAGAATTATTTTCCAAATTCACTTCCGCTAAAAGACGGGCTGTTCGGAAGGCAGAAAAAAATAACATCACGATTGTTGAATCTCACGAGATTAACGACTTAATAGCTATTAAATCCAAGGGCGCTGGTATGTTTGGAGCAATTACGACTCATGGAATTGATAGGCTCTGGAAATTATTTTACCCAAAGCACACAACAATATTGCTTGCAAAAACCAATACAAAGAAGGTAGTTGCTGGCGTGTTGTTGTTGTTTTGGAATAACACGACGTTTTACTGGATTGCAGGAGCAACGCATGAAGGGAAAAAACTATTTGCTCCCACTCTTCTTGTTTGGCATGCTCTTAAAATCGGGAAAAAACGGAAATGTACGAAATTTGATTTTATTGGTGTATGGGATGAACGAAAACCAAAGCAATTCCCTGAATGGAAAGGATTTACAAAATTCAAAGAGGGATTCGGAGGAATGCCAATTTATTACCCTATTTCCACGCTTCACAAATAAGCCTGAACTCACAAAATGCACAGTACATCCCGGGGGTCGGATGAAACTCACTTACTCCGATATGTTGCGCTGTTTCTAATATTTCTTTTTTGACTTTTTCTAACTGTTCTTTTGACCGAGTTCCACTCATACGCTCTTGGCCTTCAAAAAAATAAAATGAAACAATGATATTCTCAGGCTTTTCTCCAAATACTCCTTTGTCTGTTGCAGCCAGTGCGTAGAGAGATAGTTGAAAATCTTCTGATACATCTCGCTTTTTTGGTGCTGCGCCTGTTTTATAGTCAATGATTTCAAGTGATCCGTCTTGTTTTCTATCAACCCGGTCAATTCTTCCTCCAAGAGTAATATCTTTTGAGATCTTAATCTTAAATCCCTGCTCAACTGCTAGTGTTTTTGTTTTTGGATCATACCCTTTTTCGAAATATTGAGTTAATAGTTCTACACCATGTTGTTTCATATCCCTCTCATAGGCTTTACTCATAAATCCGTTTGATTTCCACTTGTTTTCATAGATTGTAAGAAGCGTTTCTTTTGTTGGATGTTCCCCTTTCATCACTTGTAGATAAAACTCCTGCATGGTTCTATGGACGATATCTCCAAATCCTAAAACTGCCGATGTCGGAACAGGAATCTTGATGACGTATCGATATTTATATTGCAGCGGACATCTGCGAAAGGATTCTATGTGGGTATACCAAAGATACGATACTGGAGGAGTCGTTATTTTTTTCTGTAATTCTTTTTCTTGTTTCCAATCAATAAGGAAAAGTTGTTTTTCATTCACTGTTTTTGTTATGGATTGAATTATTTGATTTCCAATTGCTTCTTCAATAAAAGGAGAAAGTTTTTTCTCGCGTTTTCCGTCGCCGTAAAACTGGGCACCGGTCAAATACAGCACATCCCGTGTACGAGTCATTCCGACGTAAAAAAGTCTCCGTTCTTCTTCTAGGTGATAGTCTCCCACAGGGAGTATTTCTTTGACAAGACTATCAGGAATAGGAATTTGCTCATGCCGCTCGTTTGTCGGAAACCGGGCATTCACGAGATTAACCAGAAACACGACAGGAAATTCCAATCCTTTTGCAGAATGAATCGTCAGTATATTCACCGCATTTATGTCTCCCCAATCGCTATTTGCAGCTCGTGGTGATTCTCCAAGTTCCATGGATAAATCAAGCCAATCAACAACACGGAATATGCTTGCGTCTTCATGATCGACTTCATATGTTTTGAGCTTGTCAAAAAACGCTGCGATGTTTTCCGCCCTATGCTGATCTTTTACCGTATCAATCGTGGTAAATTGTTTTAATAGTCCAGATTCCTGTAAGAAAAAATATGCTATCTGTCCCGCTGTTTCTTTTTTGATAAGGCTCAAGTGTTTGTGAATCATTGAAACTACTGGTTTAACTGTTGGAATTTGTTCTTGTTGTTCTTCACATGCTGAAAAGATGGAAATTGCATGTTGTTTTGCGTACGATACTATTTCAGCGACATCCCGAGGGGATATCTTGAATATATCCATACTCAGTACCCGATACATGGCAATGCTATCGTGAATGTCATAGAGAACCTTGAGATATGCAATGATGTCTTTTACTTCTGGTTGTTTAAAAAGTTGTCCGGGACCCAAGAATTGATATGGAATACCGGCTCGGGATAGTGCCCGGACAAATGGTTCTGCATGCGAACGAGAATCGCAATATCTTTGTATTTTTTATTATTATTTGATACTTGATACTTGATACTTGATACGACTTTCTCCGCTTCATCCTCAACTCGCTCTGTATACAACACTTCAATTTTTTCTCCGTTTACTCTTCGAACACATTCAAGACGTTTGTTAATTTTTTCAACTACCTCTAACCTATCGGGATTATTGTGCTGTATAAGATCATAGGAACGGTTGAGTATTTCCTGTGTCGAGCGATAGTTTTTCGTTAGAACGACCAATTTTGCTTTTTTGAAACGTTTTGTAAATTGCATGGTGTTTGACATTGAACTCCCACGGAATTTATAAATACTTTGATCGTCATCCAAAACAACTGTAAGATTCTGTTTTTTTCCTGCCAAGAGTATTGTCAATTCGTTCTGCGCAATGTTTGTATCCTGAAATTCATCGATAAGAATGTACTTAAACTGTTTTTGATACCCTTCAAGTATTTTTTTACGCGAGCGTAACAACTTTAGTGTGTTTGCTATAAGATCCGAATAATCAACGACACTTTCCTTTATTTTTAGTTCTTCATATTTCCTGTATGCATTCGCAAGTTCTGTATACTTCTCTTTTTCTTCCGGAGCGTCTAGCGACGTCCCGCGTAGTCCCGTTTTGCGGGACGAAGTGGGATTTGCCCAATCTCTATATTGTTCTGGGCTTATATCTTCGTCTTTCAGCCTATTAAAATGTTGTAACATGCCGGAAATAAATTTTGTAGGATTTCCCAGAGGACGGAAATACGACAACGTAAAATCGAATAAATGATCTTTGAAAAATTGAATCGTTTCAGCCTCCCCCATGAGTTTGTAATTCGGATCAAGACCTATTGCTAAACTCTCGCTTCGAAGTATCCGATCACAAAATGCATGAAATGTTGATATCCACATTTGCGTGGTGCCATACGGCATTGCCAAATCAATCCGCTCTTCCATTTCCCGTGATGCTTTTTCCGTAAACGTGAGGGCAAGAATCTCCTGAGGATTGGCTTTTTTAGACAAAATTAAATACTTAATGCGTTCGGTAATGACAGTTGTTTTTCCGGTACCGGCGCCTGCAATAATAAGAAGCGGCCCATTCCCAAACCGCACGGCTTTTGTCTGCTCTTTATTTAAGACTCGGTCAGAAGTAGATGTGTTCCCCATCGAGGCCATTATACCATTGAAGTTGAAACTGAAGTTATCGCTATGATACACTTTGTATGTAATTCGGGGAGATGGTGTAGTAGCAGCATTGCCGCTTGCGGCAGGTATCAGTTCAAAACTGGTTCTCTCCACATGAACATAAACACATTTCTAAAAGAGTTAGTTCAATCTAAACCAGAGTTTACACCAACTCCTGAAGATAAAAAAACAATTGAGTTTGAGGGGATTGAAAAATTTATTTATAATAAACTTAATTCTTCAATCTATAAAGCATCTTCCATCACGCCGGATTATTTAGTGAAGATAAAAGACAAAATACACCTCTGCATTAATCATGAGGTACCCATTCACGTATCAATTCCATTTGGTTCTGTAAAAGTTTCAACATTACCGACCGCTCCAGGAATAGATTGGGCGGAGGTATTTAATCTAACTCTTGTACGCGAATATTTAACTCCCATAGCAAAAATGTATAAATACGGTGTTAAATTGGATTATATTTCTGTCGCAATTTTTGAGGAAGAAATGAATTATTTTTCACAAAAAGATATTGCCTTATATGAAACTGAGTTTAAAAAATTGGTAGATATTTTTTGTACATATTTACCGGATAATTTTGAAATTAATTTCATCCGCGTCGCTGATCTTGTTCCAAAAGAAAAAACTCTTCGAATGATTAATATTAAAGTTGACGAATTAAGGAATAACTGGATGAAAAACTCTGAAGAAGTGAGAAATACAAAAATTATGCGAGCGAAACGAAATTGTTGTCTTAAACCGACGGATAAAGATTATGACAAAAGAATATTACGAAGTATTTTTGTCCACGATGCTTTTTGTTCTGAATGCTGGACATTAGATTACGCTCCATGGGACAAGAAAGACATGATTACATTAGGATACCGCTATACTGATGGATGGGCAGTACACATTCGTTCAGCAAGAGCCTCGACAGTTAATTTTTGGTCTGGAATGGGTGCACTACTTAAAAACAATGATATTCTAATTCCAACCATTCTGAGTTTTAAACAATATGAAAGTCATAAAAAAAACATTCAGATGGAAAAAGTTGATGTATTTAATCAATCATTTAAAAATTTAAGTCAGGTACCTGTTGTAAATCAATAAATCTCCCTATTCTTCTATACCATCGTCATAATTTTGCTTTGTAGTTTTTGGCGCATGGAAAGAATGAGTGTTAGTCCAGCTACCAGTGTTGACATGGCGCAAAGAAAAACAGTCATCCGGGCGCCAACGAGATGAACAAGCCCACTGGAAAGAAGGGCTCCAAATGGCATACCGCCCATAAAAATAAACATATAGATACTCATCATGCGTCCGCGAAATTCTTGGGGAATGGTTGTTACGATTAACGTATTTGCTGTTGCATAGGTTGTGGATATGGCCCACCCGCCAATCATTTGAACAAGAAGAGCAAGCGAAAACCATGGCGCCCATGCAAAAATACTAAACATGACAACCGTTACTGCCATACCGATATAGATAAGAAGGTATTTTTTTGTCACTTTCGCGTAGAGCGTATGAAATGATAGTCCGGCAAACACAGCTCCTATTCCAAATGCACTTTGAAGTAGTCCGAATCCAACCTCACCAGTTTTAAATATGTCATGAGCAAACACCGGAAGGATGGTTGCTATTGGCCAGGAAAAAAATGTCAAAATACCGACAATGCCAAGAAGTGCAATGTATGAATTGGCTGATGTTGAACGATAACTTTTTCCATTTTCGGAAACCGCATCATGTAAATACTCGCTATCACCGCAAAAAAACTCAAACCATTTGCCAAATACGCCGGAGCAATACCAATAGCAGCGATTGTGAATCCTGCAAGTGCTGGTCCAATCGCCCGAGCACTATTAAACATTGCTTGATTTAAGGCAAGTGCGCTTGGCAGATCTTTTTTATCAACCAAATCCATAACAAACGTCATTCTTGTTGGACTTTCAAATGCTAAAATCGTGCCACTCACGAGAGCTGCTACAAATATATGCCAGAGTTGAATTTGATGCGTCGCAATAAGAAAAAATAATACAAGCGCAATTGCCATATACACATATTGAAATAGCAAAAATACATTTCGTTTATTAACCCGATCAACAAGCACTCCTGCAAACAATACAAAAAGAAGCATGGGCAGCATACCCACTGCGCCAATAAGTCCAAGAAGTGACTTATTTGTTGTCAAAATTGGATAGACAAGCCATTGTTCCGCGATCATCTGCATCCAACTGCCGACAAGAGATATTCCCTGACCCACAAAAAATAGCCGGTAATTTTTCGACCGGAGCGCTGGAAGAAAACTGCCGATTTGTTCTTTCACTCTATGTAGCATACTTTATTTTTCAGGGGCGGAGATTTTCTTCGTACGGTCAAGCTTTTGCCCGAGTTGCGAAACGTTGGTTGCAACCGTACTCATACTGTTATATGCATTCGTGACATGCTTTCCTAATGTGCCGATTGCTTCATCAATTTTTTCATAATCCTTTTGCATTGCCCGAAGCAGCCGAAATACTTCCCGGGATTGTTCTTCCAGCTCTTTTCCCTGAAATGACAAAAGCAGTACTTGAAGATGGGCATAGAGCGTATTGGGAGAAACGGGATAAACCCGCGAGTCTCGTGACATATCCATGAGTGGCTGGTTATTTGCTATCTCGTAGTACACGGATTCAGACGGAATATACATAAGAGCAAAATCCATGGTTCGTTCTTCCGGCAAGATGTATTTTTTCGCAATATCACTGATATGTTTTTTTACATCACTGACAAAATCTTTTTTTGCGTACAAAATCTTTTTTTGCGTCATTTCGCACCTCTTCTGTTTCTCCTTTGTGCATAAGGGTAAAATTTTCCATGGGAAATTTCGAATCGATGCAAAGGAGTCCTGCGTCAGTCTCAAGTACCGCATCGACTTTCGCTCCTGACCTAAATGCATATTGGAGGTGGAATGACTTTTTGGGGAATGTTTGACCGATCATGTCCGCAAGCACCTGTTCGCCGATATTGCCCCGTAATTTTGGAGATTGCAAAAACTCCTGAAGACTTCTGATCCCTTTCCCAACTTCAGACATTTCCCCAAGGTTTTTTTTGAGATCGCCTATCACTTGTGATGCAGTATCTAAACGTTCATTAAGCTGTCTCGTGTTCATCTGCAGCATTTTTGCAACGTCTCCGGTTTGACCGCGGATGGATTCTGATACTGCCTGATTGATGCGTTCAAAACGAAGTAAAACATAGAGAAGTATAAATCCAATAACAATTGAGACAATCACAAGTAGGGTATCCATAGATTCGTAGTACAATACTACCATGAAGCGATTTTTTCATAAAGAAAGGAATATCAATTATCTTATTTTGCTCATCGCGGTATTATATTCAACGAGCGTGTATTATAATAAGCGCAACTAACGTCTATGAAACAAATACGTATTAACGAAGAAATAAT
>Ga0075730_125_pt1 | contig 9251 bp, 7 predicted proteins | sample RifGroB1_FD_68422 | JGI IMG/M metagenome (GOLD analysis project Ga0075730, IMG submission 68422) | Microgenomates bacterium GW2011_GWB1_40_9
AGGTGGGTAAGTAACCCGCCTTTTTTTATAAAAAGAGGAACATATGCCAGCAACAGTCAGAAGCGAATTTTCACTTGCATTAAATCAAGTAGCAACAGAGCGAGGACTTGATCCTAAAATAGTCCTCGAGACTATCCAAGCGGCTATCCTTGCTGCATATCGGAAAGATTATCCAACTGATGAAATTGATACCCTCACGGCAACAATTGATCCTGATACTGGAGAAGCAAAAATTGTCAAAGAAGGAAAAGACGTAACTCCACCTGGATTTGGCCGTATTGCCGCACAAACTGCAAAGCAAGTGATCTTACAACGGATCCGTGAAGAAGAAAAACAAGCAGTGTTAACTGATTATCAAACAAAAATTGGCATGATTGTTCCTGGAATGGTTCTTCGATTTGATGGACCAAACATTGTTGTTGATATTGGTAGAACGCAGGCAGTCATGCCAGTATCTGAGCAAAATCCAGGGGAACGATACCATTTAAATCAGCGTTTAACGTTCTACATTGAAGGAATCCGGGAAACCCCACGGGGAAATGAAATCATTGTTTCACGGAGTCACAAAGGGCTTGTAGAAGGCCTCTTTCATCGCGAAGTTCCAGAAGTTGCACAAGGGGCAGTGGAACTTCGAATAGTTGTGAGAGAAGCTGGAGGCCGGACAAAAATTGCTGTATTTTCAAAACAATCAGGTGTTGATCCGGTTGGTTCGTGTGTTGGACAAAAAGGCGTCAGGGTAACAGCAGTTATTAATGAACTTGGTGGAAATGAAAAAGTAGATATTATTCAATGGAGTGATCAACCAAAAGCATTTATTACAGCAGCACTGGCTCCTGCAAAAGACATTGATGTTGCCTTAAATGAAGAAGAAAAAGAAGCAACAGTGACAGTTCCAGAAGACCAATTGTCTCTTGCAATTGGCCGTGATGGACAAAATGTGCGGCTCGCTGCTAAATTAACTGGTTGGAAAATTGATATTCAAGGAAAACCAGTAGTTGGGAAAGAGGAAGTAAGTACAGATAAACCTAAGGAAGAGATTCAAGTATCTCCTGATCAGCCAATTGTTGAAGTGAAAGAACCCGAGAAACAAGAAGTTGTAAAAGAAGAAAAAGTAGAACCAGTACAAGAAGCATCTGTTGAGGTAGTTGTTGAAACGCCAAAAACAGAAACAGTCCAAGCAGATACAACACCATCTGTATGAAACGGACTCATGGAGTAATTATTACGTATGACAAAAGGAAAGAAAAAAATAGAAATATCTTTAGCACGTCCACCCATTGTTGCGGTTTTAGGTCACGTTGATCACGGAAAAACATCACTTCTTGATTACATCAGAAAAACACAAGTAGCCAAGGGAGAACACGGCGGAATTACCCAGCATATTGGAGCCTATCAAATTCCAGGAATTACCTTTATTGATACTCCTGGTCATGAGGCATTTGCAAAAATGCGCACGCGCGGCGCAACAGCATCAGACATAGCCCTTCTTGTTGTTGCAGCTGATGATGGCGTCATGCCGCAGACAAAAGAATCTATCCGGATGATAACCGATGCTGGTGTTCCCATGATTGTGGTTATTAACAAAATTGATTTGGATTCGGCAAATGTCGATAAAGTAAAAAAAGATTTAGCGCGAGCTGGAGTTCAAGTTGAGGGATTTGGAGGAACGATTCCATTTGCTTTAGTATCTGCAAAAACTGGTATGGGAGTTAAGGATCTTCTTGAAATCATCAAGCTTGTTGCTGATGAAAAGAAATTAATAATTGAACCAACTGTTCCTCTTGAGGCAATTGTTATTGAAACTAGAATAGATAAGGGGAAGGGATTGGTTGCCACAATGATTGTAAAAAAAGGAACACTCAAGCTTGGTACAACTCTCTTTAATGGTGTTCAACCAATTGCAAAAGTGCGCGCCATGTTTGATGAAGTAGGAAGTGGTGTTTCAGAAGCACCTCCTTCAAAACCAGTGGAAGTATTGGGGTTTACCAAACTTCCGCAAGTGGGAACCGTTATAACAGATGTCCCGCAAAAAGAAATTGAAAAGCCTCAAATAGTGCCGCTTTCGCAAGAACAGACAATGCAACAGTTTCTTTCCACAATGGATCAAAAGAAAAAGTTGGCAATTATCATCAAATCTGACACTTTTGGTTCTCTGGAAGCGATTTTAGAGGCTCTCGGAGCAGATGTCGATATTGTGACGGCTGGTGTTGGTGACATTGCTGATCAGGACATACTCCTTGCGAAATCAACAGGAGCGTTTGTGATTGGATTTAACGTCAAACTTAAACAGGAAATTCAGAAACTTGCACAAATTGAAGGAGTGGTTACGCGAACATACACCATCATTTATGAACTTCTCGATGAGCTTCGTGATGTGATAGCTGGAGCAATGGAGGTTATAACGCAGGAACGGGAATTGGGAAAAGGAACCGTGATAGCGGAATTTCCTTTTGATGGAAAACGGATAGCAGGTACAAAAGTCACATCAGGAAGAATTGCCCGAGGAGATCAGGTAAAGATTATGCGCGCTGAAGTTGAAATCGGAAAAGTGAAAATTAAATCTGTACGAAAAGGGAAGTTAGAGGAAACAAAAGTTGAACCAGGAAATGATTGTGGTATTTTGTTTGACCGTGACGTTGCGTTTGCAATTGGTGATGATATAATCGCATTTACCAACCGCTAAGCCTGCCTCACAATACGTTTTATGGATGATGTATCAGAGATAAAAACTCTTATTGATCAAGCAAAAGATATCCTCATTGTCACACATATAAATCCAACCTATGACAGTATAGGAAGTGCGCTCTCTTTATATTTAGGACTGAAAGGAATAGGAAAAACAGTCACTGTTGCTTGTCCAACACCCATGATTGTTGAATACTCAAGTTTTGTTGGTGCCAATAAACTCCAAACGACAATAGCCAAAAAGAATTTTGTCATATCACTGGACTACGAGGATGGCTCCATTGAAAAAGTCAGTTATAATATCGAAGGGAAGAAATTTAACCTCATTATTGAGCCGAGACCAGGATTTGAAGAATTTTCCGAAAGTAAAGTCATGTATAGTCACGCAGGAACTGCAGTTGATACCATCATTACCGTTGATACGAAGCATTTAGGAGGATTGGGGACTGTGTACGAGGAAGATAAAGATCTTTTTGCAACCCATCCGATCATTAATATTGATAGTCACCTTGATAACGCAAAATACGGAAAGATTAACGTTGTGGGGACAGGAGGAACAACAGCAGAACTCATTGCACGATTTTTGACAATTGCAACAAACATTCTTCAAGCTCTCTACAAAACAACAGATTCATTTCAAAACCACGTCACAGCACAAACTTTTGAAGTGGCAGCACAGTGTATGAAAGCAGGAGGGAAACAGATAATGCCGCAACAGTCAATTCAAGAACATATTTCTCCTATATCACAACCGCAAGAGCAAATTGCTCCCCCAAAAACTCAGAATCCCCCGGAAGACTGGTTAAAACCAAAGATCTACAAAAGTTCAAATTTAGTCTAACATGTTTCATTCCTTGTAAAATCACTTCAAATAGTGTAAAATAGCCACATTGGAGCAAAGAATGCTGCTCCATTTTTATTAAATAGTTATGCCAAAAACAATCAAAAAGACAGTTAAGAAAGCTGAAAAAGTCGAGAAAAAAGCGGTAAAAATAGTCAAAAAACTAGAGAAAAAATCCGTGAAGAAGACTGTTAAAGCTTCCAAAAAGGTAGAAGAACCTATTGTAGCTCCCAGTGAAGATAAAGCACACATCATTTCTGAATATCAGGTAAAACCAGGAGATACCGGAAGTCCTGAAGTGCAGATTGCGCTTCTGACGAGCCGCATCGAAAAACTTGTTGGACATCTGAAAGCAAACCCATCTGATAATCATTCTCGTCGGGGACTTTTGGGAATTATTTCCAAACGCCGACGGCTCTTAAACTATCTTGAAAACAAAGAAAAGCCCCGGTATAAAGAAATAGCAAAAAAGTTGGGGTTAACAAAGTAATTTTTATCCTCCGCATACAAGCGAAGGTGAGAAGATCATTAGAAGTGTGATGTCTTGTTTTTTTGATCAATAATCGAAGATTCGAGTTGTCTCACTTCCAATACTTCTTCCCTCCGAGGTAGGCGAGAAAGATCATATGAAGCTAACACAAAAGTCCGTTGAAATCGGAAATTCAGTAATAACCTTAGAAGTAGGTAGATTTGCAGAACAAGCTTCTGCAGCGGTTGTTGCTCGTAGTGGCGATACTATGGTTTTAGCAGCAGTGACCGCATCAAGCAGGGAAACAACACTTGATTATTTCCCACTTTCCGTTGAATATGTTGAACGACTGTATGCTGGTGGACGCATTAAAGGATCCAGATGGGTGAAACGGGAAGGAAGACCAACAGATGATGCAGTCTTAGCAGGTCGTGTCATTGATCGGTCTATTCGGCCATTGTTTCCAAAAACATATAAACACGATGTGCAGGTCATCATTACCACCCTCTCAGTTGATGGTGAAAATGATCCAGATATCTTGGCGCTTGTTGCAGCATCAGCTGCTATTGCCATTTCTCCAATCCCATGGGAAGGACCAGTTGCAGCAGTTCGTGTCGGATGTATTAAAGAAAACGGAAATGAAAAAGGAACGATCATTATTAATCCAACTGCTCCACAACAAGAGTTAAGCGAATTTGATTTTATTGTTTCTTCAAACGCTGATCGTGTCATGATGCTTGAAGGAGGATTCTGCGAGACACCGGAAGACGTTGTGGTTGACGCAGTAAACCAAGCAAAAAAAGCCAATAAAAAAATCATTGATTGTATTAATGATTTAGCCCGCGAAGTTGGCAAGAAAAAGGTGGTTGTTGAGGAAAAGCCATCAACAGAGGAACTTGAAAAGAAACTTGCGAAAGATTACAAAAAAGAACTTGATGTTCAATTTAAAAAACAAACAGAAAAAGAAGGCGGCGATACAGGGATGGGGGATCTTGCCAAAGTAATTGCTGAAAAATATGAACAAGAACATACAATAGCTGATATCATGACTGCAATTGACCATATTTTTAAAAACCGGATTCGAGAAGATGTGCTTCTTCATGCGAAACGTGTTGACAACAGAAAAATTGATGAAGTACGAGAGCTCTCCATGGACGTTGGTCTTCTTCCTCGAACTCATGGAAGTGCCATGTTTAAACGAGGGCAAACACAGGTTCTCACTGTTGCAACTTTAGGATCACCAGATATGGCACAGCTCATCGAAAGCCCGATGGGTGAAGAATCCCGCAGGTATATTCACCACTATAGTATGCCTCCGTATTCAGTGGGAGAAACTGGACGAGTTGGCACTCCAAGCAGACGTGAAATCGGTCACGGAGCCTTAGCGGAACGGGCACTGATTTCCGTTATTCCTGATGAGTCTGAATTTCCATACACTATTCGATTGGTGTCTGAAATTATGTCATCCAACGGATCGACGTCTATGGCGTCGACCTGCGGATCAACACTGGCTCTCATGGATGCAGGAGTTCCCATCAAAGAGCCTGTTGCTGGAATTTCCGTCGGACTCATGACAAATCCAAAAAAGAAAAACGAATTTGTGCTTCTTACCGACATTGTTGGGGTAGAGGATTTCGGTGGAGACATGGACTTTAAGGTTGCAGGAACCAAAAATGGTATTACCGCTATACAACTAGATATGAAAGTTGATGGCATCGGTGATGAAATAGTTAAAGGTGCGCTTGATCGGGCAAAAGTAGCACGCGCTATGATCCTTGAAAAAATGCACGCAGTAATTGCTGCATCTCGACCAGCCTTATCGCAATATGCACCGAAAGTGCAAATGGTTAAAATTCCAGTTGAGCGTATTGGAGAAATCATCGGACCGGGTGGAAAAATAATCCGACAAATTCAGACAATTACAGGCGCTGTTGTTGATGTAAAAGATGATGGATCGGTATTTGTAACTTCCGTTAAACAAGAGGCAGTGGATAAGGCTGTTGCGTGGATAGAAGGAATTACCCATGAGGTTAAAGCTGGAGAAGAATATGAGGGAGAAGTAAAACGTATGATGGCGTTTGGCGCATTTGTTGAGATTCTTCCTGGTAAAGAAGGACTCGTACATGTATCACAGATGTCCACCGGATTTGTACAAAATCCTAGCGATGTTGTCGCTCTTGGCCAAAAAGTAAAAGTACGGGTTATTGAAATAGACGATCAAGGACGGGTTAATCTCTCTATGTTATTCGGTGATGATGCAGCAAAGGTGCCACCAAGAGAGCAAAGCGATCGACCACGACGACCATTTAACCGTGGACCAAGACGATATTAAATATTCATGGTATCATGAATATATGTCTCTCCTGTCTGATCGATTGTCTAGTTTACGTAAAAATCTCACTGATAAGCATATCCCGCCAGAGCTCGATTTGCGTGTGAAAAGCTACTTTGAAGAAATTGAACGGTTGCAGCAAGATATTGCAGCTCAGGTGCACATTGAACAACTATTTGACTACATTGATTGGATCGTGAATCTCCCATGGAACGAGCGGACACAGGATGCAATAGATTTGGTCCGCGCTAAAGACATGCTTGATCATAATCATTTCGGTATGCAGTCTGTGAAAGACAAAATTCTCGAGTATCTTTCGGTATTAAAATTACAACAACAAAAAGGAATTGAAGAAAAAGCATTGAAAAACGGTGAAACTGGACTCGTACACGGCATGCTTGCCCGAAGAGCCCCAATTCTTTGTCTTATTGGACTTGTCGGAACTGGGAAAACGACACTCGCTAAATCCATCGCTGATGCAATGGGACGAAAATTCATCCGCGTTGCATTTGGAGGATTATCTGATGCACTAGATCTTAGAGGTCAATCGCGGGTCAGGCCTGATGCGGAAATTGGCCTTATTCTTAAAGGTCTTCGCTATGCAGGAAGTAAAAATCCCGTGATGCTTCTTGACGAAGTCGATCGCGTTGCCGAACATGCGCGGGGAGACATCATGGGAGTACTTGTTGAGCTATTGGACCCGGAGCAAAATCAAGCATTTACCGATCATTATTTGGATTTTCCCTTTGATCTGTCTGAAGTATTGTTTGTCGCAACAGCCAATAACACTGCAAATATTTCAACAGCAGTGCTCGACAGATTAGAAGTAATTCAAATGCCGTCGTATTCAGATATGGAGAAGATAACAATTGCTAAAGACTATGTTATGCCGGAATTATTACGCGCCTCGGGACTCACAAAAGAAAATCTGACGATTGATGATACCATCTGGCCAAAACTCATTCGACCTCTTGGATATGACGCAGGTATCAGAAGTATCGAGCGGACAATCAATGATGTGTGCAGAAAAGTTGCACGGATGATTGTTGAAGGAAAAGGAACAACATTTCATATTACCGAAAGCAATATTAAGGAATTTGTAGAAAGTTATTAATGATTACCACACTTATTTTTGATATAGGTAGCGTTCTGCTTAAACATAAAACAATCATTACTCCTCAACTTCTTGCTGATACATTTAATATTCCTTTATCAGTAGCAGAAAAAGAATATGCGAAAATTCGTGACGATTGGCGGATAGGAAAAATTCATTATGAACAAGTATTTAAATTATTGAAATCTAAATATAATATTGATTTTTCTATTGAGGATTTGAAAGAGCAGTATATAAAAAAGTATGCACAGATAGCCATCATAGATGAACAGATGGTAGAAATAGTGAAACAATTAAGCAGCAGATATTCTGTAGTTGCTCTTACTAATACCATAGACATTCATAGCGATTTCAATTATGAGCGAGAGTTGTATACTATCTTTAGGAAAGCATATATTTCTAATCAAACTGGTCATAAGAAACCAGATAAAGAGGCTTTTCAAGATGTATTAGATGATATACATGTGACCCCACAAGAGTGTCTGTTAATAGATGATCGAAAAGATAATATTCAGACAGCTAAGGAGATGCATTTTAATACATATACCTTTCTATCATTAGAAAAATTTAGACAATTTATTAAGACTATTTAGAGAATATGAATAAACAATTTTATCAACAAAAACAACATGGTCAAAAAAAACCATGGGGTTATCGCGGAAACAAACCACCGAGAATAAATCCAAATACTCCAACAAAACAAGAGCCAGCACAAAAACAATCATTTATGAGCAAAGCGCAGCAATTTATTGGGTTTGGAAGGCCAAAAACAGGGAAAGAATCCATCCGTATTATTCCCATCGGAGGATCTGGTAACGTGACCAAAAACATGTTTGCCTATGAGCTTCGGTATGATGGACTCGTTCGTGATATTTTACTTGTTGATTGCGGCATCGGATTTCCTGATGCAGACATGTATGGAGTAGATCTGGTTATTCCTGATACGAGGTATTTAGCGGACAAAAAACAATACATCCGAGGACTTGTGTTTACGCATGGGCACGATGACCATATCGGAGCAATTCCGTATATCTATCCAAAACTGGGAAATATTCCGCTGCTTGCACCTCCCTTAGCAGCAGCATTTGCCAATGTGAAACTGAAAGAAGCAAAATTGCATGTACGCGTCAAGGCAATGCAATTTACGGACACCATTACCCTTGGACCGTTTAAAATATCATTTATCAGAATGACGCATTCTGTTCCTGATACGTCACACCTTGTCATTGAAACGCCGCTTGGTATTTTTTATCACGGGAGTGATTTCAAATTTGATTTTGATCCTCTTGACGGGAAAAAATCAGAAATAGAAAAAATAAACGCAGTGGGGAATCGGGGAGTTCTCTGTATGCTGACAGACTGTTTGGGAAGTGAGCGGATAGGGTTTACTCCATCAGAACAAAAAATCAGAGACGCAATTGAAAAGGAGCTTGCGATGTGTCCGGGGAAATTCTTGTTTACCACGCAATCCTCAAACATTTCCCGTATACAGCTTGCTATTGATATTGCACTCAAAAACAATCGAAAAATAGCATTTTTTGGAAGAAGCGTCAATAAAAATGTAGAAGAAGCAGTCAGTCTCGGATATATGAAATTTCCCCGCGACATGATTGTCAGGGACCGCGACTTGAAAAAAATGCCATCATCAAAAATGTTTCTCATTGTTGCCGGAGCCCAGGGACAACCGGAATCCGCTTTAACCCGTATGGCAAATGACAATCACATGTTTGTGACGATTTCTGAAGGAGATACGGTCATGTACAGCGCTGATCCAATTCCTGGAAACGAAAACAGCATGAATACAGTTATT
>Ga0075730_116_pt1 | contig 8306 bp, 9 predicted proteins | sample RifGroB1_FD_68422 | JGI IMG/M metagenome (GOLD analysis project Ga0075730, IMG submission 68422) | Microgenomates bacterium GW2011_GWB1_40_9
GACGTCGGTTTTTTCGTTTTAAACAAAAGCGTTCTGAAATACGCTCCGGATTACAATTTTAATTTTGAGAAAGAGATATTGCCGAAACTGGTTGCCAAAAAAGAACTTGCCGGATATCTCACCGACCACAGATATTACAGCATCGGTTCTCCCGACCGACTGTCTTTGACCGCCGAGTTTTTGTCCGGTAAAAAGGTCATTTTGTTAGACCGCGACGGAGTGATAAATAAAAAAGCGTCTAAAGCCGATTACGTGAAAACTTGGGGCGAGTTCGAGTTTTTGCCCGGTTCAGTTGAAGCTATAAAACTTCTAACCGACGGCGGTTATGAGATTTATATAATTACCAACCAGCCGGGGATTGCGAGAGGAATGATGACCAGAGAAGCTCTCGACGAGATAAACGGGAAAATGAAGGAGGAATTGGCGAAAAACGGTGCTGAGATTCGCGGCATCTATCAATGTCTCCACGGTTGGGACGAGGGATGCGATTGCCGCAAGCCGAAACCAGGCTTGCTTTATGAAACGGCTTTTGAGCACAATTTCGACGTTACGAAAGCAATATTCATAGGAGACGACGAACGCGATTTGCAGGCCGGCGAGGCGGCCGGCTGCCGGACAATTTTGCTTGCGCCCGGGCAAACTCTTTTGGATGTTGCGAAATCTCTGGTCAGGGCTTAATATAAAAACCTATGAATGACTACGAAAACATCCCCTCGTTGAGGAAACATGTTCTTACGGAAAAGAACAAAAATGAAGAGGAGCTTAAAAAAGCAGGATTGGACTGGGCGAGCGTGTCTTCCAAGAACAAATTATCATACGAAATTGACTGGTTGGGCGTGCCGGTCATTCAGACGCCGGAGGACTTGGTGCTTTTGCAGGAATTAATTTTCAAAGTAAAACCGGATTTTGTTCTTGAAATCGGTATCGCTCACGGCGGCGGGATGATATTTGAGGCGTCTCTCCTGGAACTTTTGGGCAAGGGTAAAGTCATCGGCGTTGACGTTGAGATAAGAGAGCATAACCGGAAAGCTCTTGAAGCCCACCCGTTATTTAAAAGAATTGAGATGATTGAGAGAAGTTCCATTGCCGAAGAAACTATTGAAGACATAAGAAAAAGAGTGCCGAAGGGTTCCAAGGTGATTGTTTGTTTGGACTCAAACCATACCAAACCTCACGTTCTTAAAGAGTTGGGAATTTATCAGGAGTTCGTAACTCCGGGTTGTTACATGGTGGTTTTTGACGCCATATCTTCGGATCTTGCCAAGCGCGGCGTCGCCAAAGAAATCTATATTGATAACGGCCCCGGAGAGGCGGTAACTGAATTTTTGAAAACCAATGACAATTTCGAGATTGACAGGGAGTTTAACAAACTTTATTCCTCTCACAACCAGAATGGTTACCTTAAAAGGGTAAAGTGAATGGCTTGCTCTAAATTTCCAAGTCCTAAGGACGCAGGAAATTTAGATAGCAAACCTTCACCGAGCACTCAAATGATGTTTTATGTATACATAATAAGAAACAAAGGCACAGGAGAAATATACATAGGTTACACAGATAATTTAGAGAGGAGAATGAAAGAACATAAAACCAAGAACCCAGAATTGATATATTATGAAGCGTATAAGTCAAAGATTGACGCTCAAAACAGAGAAAGGAAATTAAAACAAAGAGGTCAAAGTATAAGATGGCTAAAGGGTCGCATAAAATACAGCTTAGAAGCATAATTTGAGTGCTCGGTGCTCAATGTTGTGTTTAACCGGAGCACACAACATTGGTTTAAAGGTAGTCATATAAATCAAAGGTCTAATTAAGAATAAAGTCAAAGCTATCACACTATGAATTGTGTGCTCGGTTAGACAACATTGACATGTTTGAAGACATAAAAGGAAAAAGAGTTCTCGTAACGGGTGCGAGCGGCGGCATGGGTTCGGAGATAGTAAAATTGTTCGCCGAACACGGCGCTCGTCTCGGCTTGCATTACTTCGTAAACAAAGAGGAAGCGATAAAGCTTCTCGAAGAGGTGCGCGGCAAAAACGGAGAGGCGGAAATCTTCCAGGCGGATTTGAGAAACGAAGAAGAAGGAAGAAATCTGATAAAGTTGTTCGTTGGGAAATTCGAAGGAATAGACGTTCTTGTCAATAACGCCGGAGCGGTTTACGACTATAAGCACTTTTCCGAACTGGACGAGAAATCATTTCGGGATACGTTTGACCTCAATGTCAAAGCCCCGTTCTGTTTAATGAAAGAGGCTTTTCCGCATATGAAAGAGCAGGGCGGCGGAAGAATCGTCAATTTAAGCTCCGTTAACGTAAAGTACGGCGGGAGCGCCAAAAGCATGCATTATGTCGCCGCCAAAGCCGCTCTTGAAAATTTAACGCTGGGTTTTGCAAAAGAAGGAGCGGAGCACAATATTTTAGTTAATACGGTAAGGTGCGGCGTTATAGACACGCCGATGCGGACCAGAATTGCCGGTTATTCGGAAGAAGATTTTCAAAAAAGAATAAATTTGGTTCCTTTGAAGAGAGCGGGCAAGCCGCAGGATATTGCCCGAATGGTTCTGTTTCTCGCCGCCGAGACCGGCAATTTCATAACCGGAGAAATATTTACCGTTGCCGGAGGAGACTAGCAATTATGAGATTATTTATTACAGGTTCAGAGGGCTTTATTGGGAGCGAGTTAATCTCCCGGTGCAAGAGTAGGGGAATTGACTTTGTCGGAGCCGATATAAGGAGCGGTTTTGACGTTCGTTCCAAAGGCATTGCCGCGTCAATCCCCGAAGGCGTTGACGCGGTGGTTCACTTAGCCGGGCTTTCAAACGATACTATGTGCAAAAACAATGCCTACGCGGCTTTTGAATTGAATGTTTTGGGTACTCTGAATTTAATGGAAGCGGCAGCAGAGAAGAACGCGAAGCAGTTTATTTTTGCTTCCACCGAATGGGTTTATGACAACTGTACCGCCGAGGAGCAAAAAACCGAGGAATCGGTCATAAACATCGCGAATCATACCTCCGAGTATGCCTTATCAAAGCTCACGAGCGAAGCGAACTTACGGCAGAAATACCAGCACGGGTTTATGCCGGTCACCATTTTGCGTTTCGGCATAGTTTGCGGTTCAACAGGAGAGAAAAAATCGGCGGTGGAGTCACTCTTTTTCAACGTAAGAGAAAAAGATGAGGTAACCGTCGGTTCTCTTGAGTCCGGCCGATGCTTTATTCATGTAACGGATATCGCCTCCGGAATTATCAAAGCCGTGGGTTTGGAAGGGTTTAACATAATTAACCTTGCCGGGGACAAGCCGGTTACTCTCCGCGACATCATTGAAATCTCCAAGAAAGTTTTGAATAGGAACCCAAGAGTAATTGAAAGCAGTCCGGAGAACGTGAGTGTCAGAAAAATTTCCAACAAAAAGGCGAAAGAAATGCTGGACTGGAAACCGGAAACCACCGTTGAAGTCTGGTTGAAAAAATTAAGCAAGCCATGAATTGTCCCGTTTGTTCAGCCCAGTCTACGGTTATTGGAGAAGCGGTGGATTTTGTCAGCTCCAAGCTGGTTGGGATTTCTTGGTGTCCGCATTGTGATTTGAAATTTGCTCCCATCGAACGTACCCGGGAAATATATGACGAGCTTTATTCGTCCGGTAAGTTGGGTTACCACCATGACAAAACTAAAGACAATTTATCTTTAAGAAAACTCATTAATAAAGATGTGAGCTTTACCGCCGTTTACGACAATCTTCCGGATTCAAAGCATTTGGATATTTTGGATGTCGGCTGCAGCTACGGATACCTTACGAACGCTCTCCGGAAATTGGGACACAACGCCAAAGGAATAGATGTATCGGCTCAGGCGATCGATTACTCGAGAAAGATTTACGGGGATTTTTTTGAGACAAAAGAAGTAGAATCCGTTAAAGGTTCGTTCGACATGATAATCGCCATAGAGTTAATTGAGCATCTGACTGACCCGCTTAAGTTCGTGAAAAAATGCGCCGAGCTTCTGAAGCCGGGCGGAAAGCTGATTATCACCACCCCGAACAAGGATTTTTATAGCCGGAAGACGGTTTGGATGACCAATCCGCCTCCGGTCCATAATTATTGGTTCGGCGGAAGAACGATGGAAGTGATGGCAAAAAGCGCCGGCCTCAAAATGGAATTATTGCCCCACCATAAGTATCTTATGAGGTACGATAATCAAAATCTTCTGGTAAACTGGATTCGTTACCGGAACCAGAAACAGGGAATATTTTCACTTAAACCATCAACGGCAAAAAGAGGCTTCATAAAGACGGTTTTGAGGTCCATAGTTCTTTCGAAGCCGGTAAAAGGGGTTTCCAATTTCCTTTTTTCCCTCCGACCGGTCACGCGGACGCTTGCGGTAATGATGACGAAAACTTGATAAAATGATATGAAGGTGAAATTGAGAAGAGGAAAAATAGACGGATTTGTCGAGCTCATTCCCGAAGTGTACGAAGACGAACGGGGATTTTTAGCTCGCATATACGAGGAAAGAATCTTCAGGGAGCTGGGTTTGCCCACGACTTGGACCGAAGAGAGTCATCATCATACGGTTAAAAGAAACATCTTAAGGGGTCTTTATGTTCAGATTCCGCCTTTCTCCGAAGGGAAACTCCTGCGGGTTACGAGAGGCGAGATGTTCTGGGTATCGGTCGATTTAAGAAAAAACTCGAAAACCTTCGGTTTGTGGGATTCAGTTGTCTTGTCCGACAAAGCGAAAAATATTCTCTCTACCGCCCCTGGTTTTGCCCATGGTTGCTTATCTTTGACTGACGATGTGGACTTGATAATTAAATCCGACAATTATTTTTCCCCGGAGCACGGTGTCGGGATTATTTGGAATGACGCAGATTTGAATATAAACTGGAATTTACAAGGGGCAACGCCTTTTATCTCCGAGAGGGATAAAAATTATCCCGACTTCAAAAGTTTTAAAGATAAATATGGGGGAATCTAAAAAGGTCAAAATAGCGAAGGAAATTTTAAGATTACGATTCGGTCAACTCGTAGTGAACGAAAAGTACAAGGCCGGTCAATTCAAAATACCGATTCACTTGGCGATGGGCCATGAAGCGATTGCCGTTGCCGTGGACTTGATGATGGACGAGAAAGACAAATTAGTTCTCTCTCACCGGAACATTCATTACAACCTTGCAAGAACGGGAACGCTAAGACCCGTACTGGACGAATATCTTCTAAAAAAGGAAGGATTGGCTTACGCGGAGCTCGGTTCGATGAATCTGGCCAGCGAAGAAAAAGGAGTGATTTACGCCTCGAGTATCTTGGGTAATAACTTGCCGGTTGCGACCGGTTTGGCACTGGCCGAAAAAGTCAAAAGGAGCGGCGGGTTGGTGATTGTGGTGACCGGCGACGGCGCCATAGAAGAAGGAGCTTTTTATGAAAGTTTGCTTTTTATGAAAAGTAACGCACTTGGCGTTCTTGTCATTATTGAGAATAACAGGTGGTCAATGCATACGAAGATAGAAGAACGAAGAACGGAAATCGATTTACCGAAACTCGCTGCTTCGCTGGGCGCGGGGTATGAAAAATTGGATGGTAATGACGTTTACCGCTATGTCGAAAAATTGAAAGAAGTGAAGAAAAAAATTCTGGAGGATAAAAAGCCCGTCGTTCTTGAAGTTAACGTTACGACTTTGGGTGGATGGTACGTCGAGGATAAAGAGAGAAAAGAAAAAAGATTCATTCATCCTCACGCCGGTCCTTTGCCCGAAACATCCCTCGTTGAGTGGCCCGAAATCGAGCGTTCGGCGAACGACCCCGTTTTTGCGTTACAAGAACATTTTTCTTCCGATGGTTTGAAAAAGTTGTCTCAGGAAGTTTTAAAAAGCATCAAAGAAGAAATAGGCGAATAATAAGATGAAGTACATCCAGTACATAAACGAGATTTTAGGGAGGAAAACCGCAGAAACGGATGGTTTGGTTCTTTTCGGTCAGAATATTGCCGCCGGTTCGCACATTTCCGGGCTTACCAAGGGTCTTCGCGTCGGGAAAGGCGGTATTATTATCAACACTCCTAATTCCGAGAATACGCTGACGGGTCTCGGTTTTGGCATGATGCTTGGCGGCGTTTCTTCAATCTTTTTTATGAAACAGCTTGATTTCCTTTTGCTGGGGATAGACCAGATCGTCGATACCTATAATTTTGTACGAAGAAAGGAACCGAAAGCGTCTTATACAATAATGCCCGTAATATCGGACTTGGGTTACCATGGACTGCAGTCGAGTTTCAACAATTTCGGTGATATTGCTTCCGTTGCGAGGATTCCGGGATTTACAATCACGAATAAGATAGACGCGGAGGAAATAATAAATGCTCATCTTGTTTCGCCCGGTTTTAGAATTATCGGAGTCGGCCAAAGATTGTTCGGCGATGAAATTTTGGACGTTCCGAAAGTATACTCCAATAATGAAAAAACTTTATTCCAATACGCGGAAGGCGACAAAGCAACAATCGTTTGTTTTAACCTTTCTTTCCCTTACGGTTGGGAGCTTTATAATAAGTTGAAAGAGAGGGGAATTGATTCCTCGCTTTTTTCGGTGAACTCCGTAACTCCGATTGGTTGGCAAAAAATTATTGAAGATGTCAGCGAAACCAGAAACCTCATCGTGATTGACGACAGCAAAAGCGAGAATTCGTCTTGCGATAATTTTATTATGAACGTCTTGGAGAAATGTCAGATAAAAAACAAAATAATCGTTAAGCGGGAGATTAAAGGAAATGAATGGCTTTACCCCAATCCGGACCTGCTTCAAATTGACTACGAAACTATTGTAAATAAATTATCGTGAGCAAGCCCTTTTTCTCAATCATCCTTCCTACCAAAAACCGGCCGGTCCTTTTGCGTGACGCCATAAGAAGTGTTCTTTCGCAGAACTTCGACGATTACGAACTTATTGTCTCCGACAATTTTAATGATGAAACGACAAAGAAAGCCGTTGAGGAATTCAAGAAAGATTCCCACTTAATTTACATTCGCACCGACAGGGAATTGAACATACCCGACCACTGGGAATTTGCCGGTAAGAGAGCAAACGGTATTTACACCCTAATTCTCACCGACAGGGCTTTTCTGAAACAAGGAGCACTGCAGGACATATACGATACGATAAAAGGTTCAAAGGACCAAGCCGTTATTTTTTGGAAATACGGTTATTTTGACGAGGAAAGGGGAGTTTTAGAGAGCGAGAAAGAAGAAGCGGGTCTTAAAATTCTAAACTCAACCGACCTTCTGAAAGATTTTGGCCGGACGCTCGATGCTCATTTTTTACCCCGGCCGCATGTCGGTTGTTACCGCGAGGACCTAATTGAAAAAATAAGGCGGGATGTCGGACGTCTTTACCTGCCTTACGGTCCGGATTTTACCTCGTCTTTATTGGTTCTCTCGTACAGCGAAAACGTGGTTTTTATACCCCGGCCGCTGGTATTTTTTCAAGGAGCGACGCTTAGCGCCGGCACCAAAGCGCAGTCAAGTATTGTGACATACCTTAACTCGCTGAATTTACATGATCCTTATAAGTACGTTCCTATTAAAGCGCCGATTAACGGCAATTTGATTTTTAACGATTTCTTAAAAATTCGGGACATTGCCGGTCGTAATTTCCGTGATATTTCCGTTAATTGGAGCTTTTACTTTAACAAGTGTTATCAGGAATTGAGGGAAAAAGGAATTATATGGAAGGTGAACAAGGAAACGCTCGCCGATTTTTGGAAGGAGTGGACTAAAGCTCTCTTGTCATTTGATGAAGAAACTCAAACAGCGGTTAAAAAAAACTTTTTAAGAACGTGGATTAGTGTTCTAAAATCATTCCTTAAGGCGACCCCCGTAGGAAATATTCTCGTAAAAATTAAGCGTGCTATCTCCGGCAAACCGACTTTTCATTACTCCAGTGCTCTTGAAGCGGGCGGTTTTATCACTTAAGCGAGACTTCCACGATGCAACCGCGCTTGGCCCATTCGCCCTGCCAGGATTCGTCGGAGAATCTGGTGATGCGGGTGTCCGAAACGCCCAGTTCTTCAAAAAGAAGATGCCAGTTGTAAGACCAATGGTCGGCAATGTAGGCTTGGCGTTTTTCGCTCAGCCATTCGACGAGAATTACGGATTTTTTTGATATTCGGATTATTTCTTTCAAGACCTCCTTTATTTTTTCCGGACCAATGTAAATCAACATCGCGTCGGTGAAAACGACGTCGAAGCTTTTATCCGGGAAGTTTTTTATCGAATCGGCGTTGCCGGCTTTCAGTGAAATGTTGGGGATATTGTGTTCTTTC
>Ga0075730_119_pt1 | contig 8084 bp, 5 predicted proteins | sample RifGroB1_FD_68422 | JGI IMG/M metagenome (GOLD analysis project Ga0075730, IMG submission 68422) | Microgenomates bacterium GW2011_GWB1_40_9
TTGGTAAAATTCCCTCGTGGGACATTTGGTTGATTGCACAAAAAAATTTATGACTGGTTATTGAATATCGATAATAAGCGGGGTAATAATAATTTTTGGTAGATTTATAATTATCATGTCTCCTATTTTAACAGGCAGATAATAAGCAAACACCTCACTATTTGTAGCAAGGGTTGTTTTAATTTCGGCTTTAATAACAACATCTCTTTTGAGCGGGTTTGTTGTTTCAATGACAACGTTTCCCTGTAAAGATTGTGTGTCTTCGTTTAAAATTATTTTTTCCGCGTTTGTTACATCTTTTGATAAAATCGTAGCCCACACGTCTTTTTCAGAACTAATCATCTTATCCCCAACAGAAATAGCGTCTGCTTGCCACGGATATACGTTATACCACTTGAGGGAGACTGTTCTTTTCTTGTGTTTTCTTTCTGGCGAAATTCCTTGTATTCCAATAACGTTTGCGTAAAGCTGAATATTGTTGGGTGCCAAAAGGAGCGTTGATTGTTTTTTCCCTTGGATAGTATATTCCGCTGCGCCCTCAACAATGGGATCTCCCAACCAATAAGGTGGGTGAGAGGTGTCCCACCACCACTCACCTCCGCCTACGAGAAGCTCAACATTAATATATGTGTCTTTAACAAAAATTGTTTTTACAAACACCGCGATACAAATGAGAAGAATAATAATAAAAAGGAGGATTGTGGGTTTTTTTGAAAGTTTTATTGTGTTAGGACCTTTTTTCATAAAAACCATTATACCACCCTTTACTATTGACTATAAACCCTTAAACAATTATATTGTGGATAACTTGTCCACAACCCCTGCTACAACACACCATGGAACCAAACACAATTTGGAAGGCGGTTTTATCAGAGCTTGAGCTTTCTGTTTCGAAAGCCACCTATCAAACACACTTTGCTCACAGCGAGTTATTATCTCTTAAAGATGGGGTGGCGACTGTCGGACTCAACAACCCCCTTGTTCGAACCATGGTTGAAACTCGCTATTACTCCCTTGTAAAAAGTGTCTTGGATCATCACGTAAATTCAAATATTAGCATTGTTTTTGTTGTAACTTCAAAAAAACACACTCTTTCTGATAAAGAAGCAGGGCCATTGTTTTCTCAATCAACCATGGAATCTCCTCGTACAGACGTTACAAGCGCAGCAAGGCGCATGCACATACGACCAGAATTTACATTTGAAACATTTGCTGTTTCCACAACAAATCAAATCGCTTACGCCGCAGCTTCTGCTGTCGCAAAATCTCCAGGAAGCGCATATAACCCATTGTTTTTTTATGGAGGGGTAGGGGTAGGAAAAACACACCTCATGCACGCAGTTGCAAATATGCTTCTTTCCAAAAAACCGACCTCTAAAATTGTGTATTGCGCAGGAGAAGAATTCCTAAACGACATCATTGAAGCAATTCAAACAAAATCTGTCAGGTTGTTTAAACAGCGCTATCGCTCCGCAGAACTGCTCCTGGTTGATGATGTTCAATTTATTGCAGGAAAACAAACAGCACAAGAAGAATTCTTCCACACATTTAATGCGGTGCTTCGAGAAGGAGGGCAAGTCATACTAACGAGCGACCGATCTCCGGGAGAAATTTCCCGCCTTGAAGATCGTCTTAGATCCCGATTTGAGGGGGGACTCATGGTGGATATTTCTCCACCTGATTTTGAGCTTCGAGCGGCAATTGTAAACATTAAATCACAAGCGATTGGTCTTCAGTTATCAATTGACGCAGCCCGGGTTATTGCAGCAAATTTAACCGATACGCGCGCAATTGAGGGTTTTCTCAAGCGCCTCACCACAGAAGTATCTACACACAAAACAGAGCTTTCTCCTGACTCCATCACTGCTCTTTTGTCGGCCCGGGGCTCTTCACCTGCATCAGCAACTCCTTCTTCTAAAAGGCGCGTAAACCCACAAGAAATTTTAGAAGCTGTTTCAAAATACTACGACGTTAAGTCAACGGCCTTAAAAGGAGTTAAAAGAGATAGACCGATTGCACGACCAAGACAACTTGTAATGTATTTATGTAAAGTTGAACTTGGGCTCACGCTGGATGATATTGGAGGAATGCTTGGAGGCAGAGACCACACAACCATTATGCATGGAATTGACACAATTACCCACGAACTTTCAACAAATGAACACTTAAGAGAAGCGGTTGTGGGGATTAAAAAACAACTATGGGCTTAAAAAAGAAAAGTTTTCCACTAGTCTGCAATTATCAACGTTTTATCCACAGAGTTATCCACACTCTTGTCCTCTTTAAAAATTTTGATTTCTTACCAGTTGACAGCCCTAGAATAAAACCATACACTTTTCAACACTGCTTATTACTACTAATACTAATAAATAGAATATGAAAGTTTCAATATTACAAACACACTTATTATCTACACTGACACGGGTAGGAAAAATTATTTCTTCCAAAGCTCAACTTCCAATTCTCCAAAACTTTCTATTGGAGGCAAAAGAAGGAAGCTTTACTGTTACTGGGACCAATACGGAGACGTCAATTGTATCTAGAAGCAACGCTAAAATTGAAAAAGAAGGAGGCCTGTGTGTCCCCGCAAAGCTTCTTATTGAGTTTATCACCTCTCTTCCAGAGGGGGTAGTCGAAATGAGCTCAAAAGAAGGAGCTCTCGAAATAATAAGCAACGGGTTCGAGGCGACCATCCCCGGCGTGTCAAAGGAGGAATTTCCTCCTCTTCCAAAGCACGACAAAATAAAAGGTGCAGAAATTCCAAGAGAAAAATTTTTGCGAGCACTAGAGCCTGTTTTGTTTGCAGCAGCAACAGACGAAGGGAGACCAATATTAACAGGAATAAAAATTCAAAAAGTTGATAAGGAGGCTCTTTTTGTTGCAACAGACGGATATAGACTATCTCTAAAGAGGGTAGATTTAAATATGGAAGAAAACATCAATATAACCATTCCAGCAAGAACATTAACAGAGGTGGTACATATTGGTCTTGAAGACGAAGATAATAAAACCATTACCTTAAAAACAATTGATGCTTCTCAACTTGGATTTTTTTTCAGAGAAACAGAAATTTACACGAGAATTTTAGATGGGGAATATCCTAATTTTGAAAAAATTCTTCCCAAAAAACACACAACAAAAATTATCCTCGATAAGGAAAAGTTCCTTCAGGCGGTTAAATCAACAAGTATTTTTGCCAGGGGCAACGCAAACATAATAAGGTTCATCATAGCCGAGGGAGATATGATCATATCAGCAAACACCCCACAAGTAGGACAAAACAGGGTTGTTCTTGAAGGAGAAGTTGAGGGGGAGAGAGGAGAAATCGCCTTTAATTCTCGTTTTGTTTTAGATTTTTTGAGTCATTTCCAAGAAGAAAAATTACAATTTGAGATGACGGGATCATTAAATCCAGGAGTATTCAGATCTACAACGGACGACAGCTATCTCCACATTATTATGCCAGTACGGACAAGCGGTTAATACGATTCAACCGCAGCAACAGCGTAGCGCAAAATAAGAGGCTTTCCTTCGGTCGTTATGGTTTGTCCACTAAACAAGTAATAAGGTAGCAAGAGCATTATTGTTTTGTCTGGGTAATATACAAGTTGTACGTCATTTAAGGTGGCGCTTTGGAAAAGCAGTTTTTCTTCAAGATATGATTCATTATCTTTACTTGCAAAAACCAACACGCCGCGATTATTGTTAAGACTAATAATAGCATCAGAAATAGATATGAGAGGAAGCGATTTAGTCATTGTTATTAAAGGGGGCGCGGAAAAAGAGAAGGAGCGGATAACCCCGAACTCGTCAATAATACAAGAAGCTGCGGACAGATCAAACAACTGTGTTGTAATTGAATATTGATTATTAACCCTCGGAGTAAATGCGTACCCATAGAGCTTGGGTTTTGTTGCGTCTGTGATATGCATGTCTTCAAATGGTCCAGGTAGCTCTTCAAGAAGAACTAAAGGAGGGTGGTCTTTTGAAAGAAAAACCTTTTCAAAAAAAGACTTAGCTAATAACGAGAGGGCGGTGGTGGGCTTAGTGCGCACTTGTGATTGAAAAAGCGTGTGCGACCAAATTCTGTCCACGCCATTGTTATAGTAAGATAATTTGCCAGCGGGCATAGACCAAGAGACCATGGATTTTGTGCCAAACTGTACAGTAGTAGGAAGACTTGTAAATCCAACAGCCTTTGCAATTGCCTCCATCTGATTTTTTGAATAGCCAGAATTAGAAAACTGATAGAGAGGAAGCGCTGTTGGAAACCCCTGTTCATTTCCTTGGAAAACAAATTTTACGTTAGACGGAGCATCTGGAACAAGAGTAATTGCAGGCGGAGAAGCAGCGTACCGAACGGGCGGAGTTATTTTTGTTGGGGGCTTTGTTATATTAGACAACAGAACTCCTAACAAAACGGCAACGATTGCGAGCGGAATTATTATTAATCGTTTATTCATAGTGTTAATACGTTAATATGTATGGACACACACAATTTGGATGATAATTATTACACGTTGGTACGGCAATGGGTAATATTGAATTAATGCTTCCGGGACCGCGATACCCAAAATGAAGATGGGTTCCGCTTGAATTTCCTGTTTGGTCCATTTTTCCTATAACGGTGGTTGCGTGTACTTGATCGCCTGTTTGAACGGGGGTGACAAGTTGGGAAAGGTGGTAAAACGTTAGTGTGTATGATGCGCCCCTGACAATAACGTAGTTACCTCTCATAGCGCCGCATTGATTACCCATGTGACCACTTCCATCAGGACAACCCCAAAACGCGTCTTCTACGACCCCCTCAACAGTTGAATAGACATCTATTCCTGTTTCTCCTCCAACCGGATCAATATCAATTGCTTGGTTTCCTGTGTGTGTGCCCGGACAAGAGGTGTTTGAATTTGGTCCTTGGTAAATAAAGCCGCGTGCTGGCCATCGACAGTCTTGTTTTGCTGGGTCACACGCTTCCATAGAACAAAGCGGGTTTGTTTTATTTTCTTCAGCAAGACAGTTTATAAAAGGACCGTTTTCTCCCTCGTATCCAAACCCGGCCACAAACGCATTGTCTGTAACTACTTGGGTATATCCAGCACCGCCAAAAAAAGGAAAAAGAATTGGAATAATTAATATTGCTATAAGGATAAGTCCAAGGACTAAGCCGTAGTCCTTAAACCAAGGTTCCCCAACATAATTAAGTAACCCTTTTACAAAACCGATGGTTTTTCCAAAAAGGCCACCAATTTTTTCGAACAATTGTCCCCCAAGCCAGGCTCCAATTGCCTGGGCCACCCCAGGTGGAATACCCAAGCCCATGAGAAAAGAACCAAGCGTTCCTCCCACTGCTTGCCCTACGCTCTTTGAGGTAATTTTTTTGGCAACTTCCTTTCCAAGTTTTTTTGCTGCAGCTTTTGTTCCCTCTTTCGCGCCTTTTCGAGCAAGAAGAGATAAATAATATTGATATATGCCCGAAGGGAGAAGTGCTCCATTGACTTGGGCTATTTCTACCCATACCGTTGTAACGGTTGGATGAAGCACGGTAGTAATTATGTCTCCCAAAGCAGATTGGGCCGGCGTTAATATGTGGCCGGTTGAGCTTGTGGAAAAAACAGCATTTCCTTTCCGAATCATTTGAGCTACCGCCTCAGAATTAAACAAAGAACCTAATGTTTTTTGTACAATTCCACCGTCGGCAGATTCCTTTTTCCATAATGACCCCATAACGCTTGTCACAATGGTTTCTCGTGCGCGCGGAAACACAGCAAGAATAACATCCCCAACGGGAGCAACCGCCCTATCAATAGTGTTTCCATTTTGAGCCAGCGCAGAAAAAAATCCTCGGTAGTCAGGGGTGGCGTCAGTAGAGCTATTAATAATTGCACTCGCTGTTGATACAAGTTCAGCCCTTTCAAGAAGTGTGTCAATCGAAGAGGCTGTTCCAGCGGTGGTTTTTAGTCCTTCTAAAATTGCCGCGCGTGCCACTTGTGGACTTGGAGACTCTATAAAAACTCGAGCAATTTGTTCTGCAACAACTTCAGAATCATATAATTGTAATTTAATGACGCGATTGGCAAGCTCTTGATTAGTTAAAATGAGGGGAGCAACCGTTGAATCAGCAGCGAGGGTTTCGTTGATTGCGGTCTGAAGAATTTGTTTTGCGGGAGCACTCGGTTGCAGTTCAGCCTCTTTACTAATTGCGTCAACCAGGGCCGATCGCTGTTCTGCTGATAATCTTTCTTTATAATTATCAACTAATCGAGAAATAAAGGCGCGGCTGGTTTCTTTATGAGACCTGTGAATATTTTGAGAAATAGGACCAACATCTTCTATTGCCGCAAGCGCTCCCCGCGAACGCGTTCTTAATTCATCTGGATCAAGAACATATTCTGGAAGGGCCCGTTCTTTTTGAGTACTCACCTGAATGACTTCTTGGGCTAGGTTTATGGTAAAATCTGCCTCAATTTTTCGAAGAAGACCCGCAATCATCGGAGCGTCTCTGTGCTGTATTGCTGTAATAATTTGCCCTTCATATTGTTGAACAAAACGACCAAGCTCAGGGTAATTTTGTAGTTGATAATATACTGTTAATAACCCTTCCTCATTAAGAGAATCTAGTTGTTCAATAAGAGAGGTTAAAAAAGCACGTAGTTCAATTGGTGCAGAGGAATCTGCCATAGGTATATTATACTCGGTTAATCCTTCGTTTGTGGTTGAATTGTTTCAACGGTGAACATGGGACGATTATCTGTTGGTTTTTGTTCCAAAGAAACCTGTTCCTGTTTTTGTTTTTCCAATTCCTGAGGTTTTGTTGTGGCAAGAGCGTGTTCTTCTGGGCTCGCAATGACTCGAATTGCTGCATGAGCAGGGCCAGCGAACAACAATCCCTGACCGATATCAGAGGAGAGGAGTAGGTGTTTTTCTCCTTCGGACAGATAAAACACCTCCGCAACCCGATCAATTGCTGCAGAGGATTGTTTGAGAAGAATTTGAATTGAGCTGTTTTGAATGATGGTTTTACCTAAGTCTCCAGCCAAAAAATCCTCAACGTCTTGCGTGATGGTGGTTAAACCCAAATAGTATTTTCTACTGCGCTTAGCAATGGAGTTAAGAAATTGTGCCGAATCAGGATATTTCATGAGATACCAGGCCTCATCAACAATAAGAACACGTTTTTTTATGGACTTTCGGATTTTTGTCCAAATAAAATCAAGAATCAAATACATTGCGATCGGTCGCAGCTCATCTTCAAGATCTCGAATAGAAAACACGGTTAGATGATTGGTTATTTCCATATTTGATTGTTGGTCAAAAATGCCAACTAAGCTTCCTCGGACAAATTTTTCTATTCGATCAGCCAGTCCTCGAGCGGTTGATTCTTCCATTCCAACAAGCACCTTATACAAATCTTCCATAAGAGGTGGCTCTCTCATTTGGGTTGCAGGATCAGGAGTTATACCTTTTTGTTTATACGTAAGCACGAGTGCTCGATCAAGAATAGCATCTTCACTTGATGTTAGTTTTCCCATAACCACACGGAAAAATCCGTGGAGAGAAAGAATTTTTTGATTAAGATCGTTTTCCTCTTCACCAACATCTTTCAAAACGGATAGGTCAAACGGATTGATTTTTGTTTTCCCACCAAACTCAAAGCGAGTATATTCTCCCCCGAGTGCATTTGTTAGTGCCTCATATTCATTTTCCGGATCAATGATAATTACCTCTGTGTCAAACATAAGGCTGCGGATAACCTCAAGTTTTACCATGTATGACTTTCCTGATCCAGACTTCCCAAACACAACAGTATTTGCGTTTTCCAGCGTAAAACGGTCAAAAATAACCAGGCTCTCGTTTCCTTCATTAATTCCATACAACACTCCCTCGTTTGCAGTAAGCTCAGACGTGGTAAATGGAAACGTTGTGGCAAGAGACGTGGTGTCCATGTTTCTTGTGATCATGAGACGGTCTTGCCCCATGGGAAGCGTTGTTTTAAATCCCTCTTCCATCTGAAGAACCGCTTTTTTGGGCATAATCATGAGCGACGCAAGCGTTGCTTCAACCTGTTTAGTCGTTTTGTTTAATTC
>Ga0075730_141_pt1 | contig 6694 bp, 5 predicted proteins | sample RifGroB1_FD_68422 | JGI IMG/M metagenome (GOLD analysis project Ga0075730, IMG submission 68422) | Microgenomates bacterium GW2011_GWB1_40_9
TTCTGCAAGCTTTGCATCGTTTGTTACAATTGCACCACCATCTCCATATGCGCCAAGATTCTTTCCCGGATAAAACGAAAATGCACTGAATATTCCCATCGAACCGACCTTTTTCCCTTTATACTCGGCTCCGTGTGCTTGACATGCATCTTCAATAAGGTAAATTTGTTTCTCTGATTTTTTTATGATTTTTTTTATTTCATCAAGTTTTTCCGGTTGTCCAAATAAATGAACCGGGAGAATCGCTCTGGTTTTAGATGTAATTTTCTTTTCTAGATCATCTAAATCCATGCCATAGTCTTCCGGATCCATATCTACAAAAACCGGTTTTAATTTATTTTCCGATACGCCAAGAGCTGTCGCGATAAACGTATTGACCGGAACAATAACTTCATCTCCTGGATTAAGGTTTAACGCACGAATTCCCAATATAAGGGCATCGGTTCCGGAATTGACTCCAATGCAATACTTTGCCCCCAGAAACGTAGCAAATTCCTTCTCAAAAAGGGACACTTCTTTTCCTTGGATAAATCGGGTGTTGGTAATGACTTCGGAAATTGCAGTATCTATGTGCTTTTTATAACTTTGATACTGAATTTTCAGGTCAACAAATGGAATAGTCATAGCAATACATCAAAGTATACTCTCAACTGCTTTCCTTAACAATTCCTCGCTTTGACGTACATCAAAGTATACTCTCAACTGCTTTCCTTAACAATTCCTCGCTTTGACGAATACTTTGCTTCCAGGAAAGAGACAGAACCCTTTTTTTTCCATTTTCTTGATATGTTGCATATCGATTTTTGTCTCCAATTAATGTAAGGGTATTTGAAGCCATAGTCAAAGGTGAATTATCACCAACAACTATGCCTGTTTGTTTATCGCAAACAACGTCTTTTAGTCCAGATACGTTATATACAACTGCTGGAGTTCCAACAGATGCCGCTTCAAGCACCACAAGCCCCCATCCTTCTTTCACCGATGCGTGGAGAAGTAAATGGGCTCGCGACATGAGTTCATATTTTTTCGCCTCTGTTACAATCCCGTACCATGACACATTCTTTTCAATACCATATTCAAATATCATTGTTCTAAGTTCATTCACATATGCATCTTCTCCGCCACCCACAATCCATAGTTTTGATTTAGGTTTCTCGCGACAAATGAAAGAAAATGCTTTAATCACCTCTTCAATACCTTTCATCCGCACTACCCGCGAAACAAAGATAAACGTTGGGTTAATTTCTTTGTGGAACAATATCTTTGTCGGGTTTGCTCATCCACTGTTGACGGTGCGTCGGTCCAGACATAACACTTTTTGTACAACCTGAAATATGTCGATTCCAAAAATTTTCCAATGATGTTTTTCGGAAATGGAAACATGTAATCCCAAATTTCTCCAGCTATTTCATGAATAAACAAAACTACCGGAGTTTTTGTAAATAAAGGGGAGAAAAAGGGAAATCCATGAGCTTCATCTACAATAACATCAAATAACCGTCCGTTGATAAAAAGATACGCTATTGCATAAAGATATATGGTCAAAGATCCGGCCCTACGAACGATATGCACACCATCAACAAGTTCTTCCTTTTTTCCTCCGTACCAACCGGTAAGCCATGTAACACGATGACCTTTCTTCACCCATCCTTTTGCATGTTCCATGGTCACAAGTTCCGCTCCACCAGCCCGCGGATGAGTTAAATCTCGCCAATTAAGAATAAGAATGCGCATAGGGAACTACGTCATTATAGTACTGGATGAAAATTTAGTATAGATATTAATGGGGAGATTAGTTCCTAGTTCCTCTTTTTCTTATCATCCATAATTCCGGTTATGGTATGAAAGTAATTATTTTTGTCAATCGTCGTAAAGGCATGCGGAAGCGGGAAAATATCTCTGTTTCCTCCTTGCCCCTGTACTTTCATCTCAACACATTGGTACTTTTTGTAATAATCTTCTATCACCAAATCCACCTCTTTTCCACCATACTCCCGATAAAAATAAAGACTCCGTTTGGATTCGGTATTCCTTCTTTGTTTCTCAATCTCAATGATAATAAAATTTTCAAATAAACCCCCTTGATCAGGCCTAAGTTTGGTTTCACGGAAATCTTTTACAAAAGCATTTCTCACCCCCAGATCGTAAAAGTAGAGTTTTCTATTCTCCGATACAGCTTTTCTGATGTTGGTCTTAAAGGAGGGAAGTGGAATTAAAATATAGTTTTTAATAAAAATTTCGATATAGTTGGCAACGGTAATGCCATTTGATCCTAAGCTGGCAGCGATCTCCCGGATAGAGACTTCACTTCCTAACTGGAGTGCAATTTTCGTTAAGATGTCCTCTGCCAATTTTTTGTTTTTGAGTCCATATATATCTACCACATCTTTTAGCACATATGTTTGGATTATATTTTCAAGTAACTCAATTTTATCCTGATCTGAAAGAGTTTTGGTAGTATATACCTCAGGATATGAACCAAAAACTTGCAATCCTTCCAGTAGCTTTTTTTCAAAGGATTTCTCTTCGTAGGAAGGAAGGGTACTGTTTGCTTTCATTTCTTCCAGGGACAAAGGTAAACAATAATGTTCGGTAAATCGACCTGCTTGTGTATCAAATTCCTTATCTTTTTGCCGAAGCTCGCTACTTCCGGTAGCGATTACTTTGACCTTAAATTCATCATAGAGTAACTTGATAGCAACGGTTGCCTGAGGATAATTTTGTACTTCATCAATGAGAATAATCTTGTTTTGTGAGGTGAGTTTCTCAAGTGTATCCCGATCCGATGCGAAGAGATTGTGGTCTGAAGAAAAATCGAAGTTAAAAACTCTCACTCCCAGCTTTTTTGAGAGTTCCTTTAAGAGTGTTGTTTTGCCGGAACGCCTGGGGCCCCAAATATAGAAAGTCTTATAATCCTTCCCTGTAAGGTATTCATCTATTTTGTCTTCGATAGCCCGTTTAAACATATTCTATACTTTGCATTTTACTACTATTTTGCAATATGTCAATATGCAATTTAGATCAATAATTAGACTGATTATTAGACTAATAATAGACTGATCAATCAACCATCACCCTACATTGATCCTGAAGTTGAGCTCCGGATCAAAACGCCATTTCCGTTTTGAAGCATTATCGTAATACCGTTTAATCTTCAACCTGTAAAATACAGCCAACGTATCAGTTATCATATTATAGATAACTCGAAACAACTTTGACCAGACCATACTTGTTTTTGAAAAGAAAAAATTTATCTCCACTGGTGATTCATATATTTTTCTGTACCCCAAATGGTATGCAACCGCAAGAATCTCGATATCAAATGCAAAATGCTTCACCAAAAGTCGCGGAAGAACATCTTCAAGTAATTTTCGTTTATATAATTTCATTCCAACTTGCGTATCGGTAACATTCAACCCAAATAATACTTTAACAATTTGTTGATAACCCCAGGAAAGGATTCTTCTATACGTTGGATAATCAACTTTTGAATCAGGGTGCCGTTTACTGCCAAGTACTACATCAGCATCTTGAAACTCAAGAAAACCAATCACATCGCCACCCGCATGGGCAAATCCGTACCGGACTGCATACCCTTTTCCGCGATTATTCTTATACCCAACAACGTGAACATGTGAATCTTTAATTTTTTTTATTTCTCCCTCACTGTTATCCAGAATACCGTCTATAACAGGAATGATCTCAAACGGAACAGTAATTGTTTTCAACACATCAAGAATTGAAAGAATGTTAGCCTTAATTGTCTTTTCTTGTTTGTATACAGGCACTATCAGACTAAACTTTTTCATAGATGTGTTTCCTATAATACCCTAAAAGGCTTACAACTAATAGAAGACAGGAAGCAATGTTGACCCAAATGACGCTTATTACGGAATCATGATAGAGGGTTATACCAATGATTTGAATAACAGCGCAAACAACCGGAACAAACCATATGGTAAGTTTACTTAATGCCATGCATATCGTAGTAAGCATATTACCAATGGAATAGAGTACCAGAAACACTCCAAACAAACCCAAAAGCGAAGCTCCCTGAATATAAGAAGCACCAAAAAAAGTTCTTATGATAAATTCAGGAAATGCAAAATAAAGAAGTGTAATACCCGCTGATACAGCGCTAACTGTAGCGAGTGCAATAAATATAAGCTTTGTTCCCTTTTCTCCTTTTGCTGTTCGCTCTGATAACACCGGAAATATAACAATCGATACTGCTGAAGATGCATAAAAGATTATCTTTCCAAGAACCGTTAAGGATGCATATAATCCTGCTTGATACGCTGGGAGAAAATGTCGAACTAATATCATATCTGTTGAATATAAAGATGTCATGCCCAGAACAATGAGGAGCGTTGGTACTGTATAACGCATCGCTTCCATAATTGTAAAAGTTAAAGGTGATGCTTTGACCTGAAAAATAAACCGCAGAGGAAGGAAATAAAGAAAATACATGACCATGACCGATCCAACCGTAGCAAAAAGAACTCCATATACACCCCACGTAACCGCGGGAATACTCAAAACAAGCTTCACTAGAATAGATCCGGCTCCTAAAATACTCACCCATAAAAATTTCTGATACCCTTGAAGCGCACTTCCCGCAATAACGGTTAATAACGAAAAAACAAATATAATATAAACAAAGATAAATAATATGGTTGATTCAATATGTAAAAACGTACTAATAAACGGTGAAGCTACTATGATAATAGGAAAAGCAGCTATGCACCCGATGAGACAGGATTTTGTTACTTTCATAAACAAGGTCTGCACTTGGCCAAGTTGATTTTTTGCCTTCATGGACGAAATAAACTTAACAAGAACAATTGCTCCAACGTTTAGAGGCACGGTAAAAATGTAGAAGATGGAGAGAAGTGAAGATAATTCACCGTATCCGGTTGGTCCAAGCAACCGTCCCATCATCAAATGATAAAGGTAGGAGCCAACGTTTGCCCCCATAGATCCGGCCATCACAATAACGCTATCTTTTGCTATAGAATGTGAGATAATTTTTTTAATAAATTCTTTCATGACTCCCGATTCCAACGATGTTTTTGGGTCCCAGTGTAATAATTTTTTTGCTGCTTCTATATTAGCATTTCTCCCTCGCACCCCCTGTGGTTGAGATACATCATAACGTACGTGAATTGTTTTTCCAGAGATTGAAGAAATAATATAAATAAGATCGTTAATTGAAACTAATCGATCAGAACCTATGTTAAGTGGCGTCGTTATGTCTGATTGCATCAATCTATATATTCCTTCAATACAATCATCAATGTAACAATAGGACCGTGTTTGCTTTCCATCTCCCCACACTTCTATTGAATCCTTTTTTTTTGCCTGAACAATTTTTCTGCATATAGCAGCTGGGGATTTTTCACGTCCACCATTCCACGTGCCTAGCGGTCCATATATATTATGAAAGCGTGCAACATGAGTCTGCAATCCATAGTCTTGATAATAAGCTAAACATAATTGTTCCGATGTTAGTTTTTCCCACCCATAAACCGTATCTGGATCCGCTGGAAAGGCATCTTTTTCACAGAGTCCCTTATTTGCTGTACTAAGTTGTTTTCTTCTCGGATACACACACGCAGATGAAGAAAAGAAAAAACGCTTTACTTTTTCCTGTGCTGATGCTTCGAGCATATTAATATTAATAAGCAAGTTATCATGGAGTATGTGCGCGTGAACTTTGTCTATGTATCCAACGCCACCCATATTTGCAGCAAAATTGTACACATCAACCACGCCCTTCGTTGCTTTCATCGCGTTATTCTTATTACGAAGATCTAGTAAGAAAAACTCATCTGCTTTTGTTGACTCAAATTCTGGTTTTTTAATATCAACCCCCCGAACAATGTATCCCCTCTCTTTCAAATAGCTCACCATGTGGTGACCAATAAATCCGCCCGCTCCAGTAACCAAAACAGTTTTATTCATATTAGTCATTTACTAATCTGTATTTAATGAGCGTCCAGAGTGCCACGACGCCGTCTTTCCATGTCAGTTTCTTTCCTTCGGAAAACTTTCTTCCGAAATAGGAAATGGGAACCTCATATATCTGATATCCTTTTTTTAATATTTTTGCAGTAATTTCCGGCTCCATATCAAAGCGTTTTGATTTAAGCGTTAATCCATCAATCACCTCTCTTTTTACCACTTTATACCCTGTTTCCATATCCGTAATGTTGGTATTGTATAGGATATTAGTTATAAAGGTGACAAACTTATTGCCTTGTGCATACAGATACATGGTAGATAAATGAGATCCCAAGAAACGAGACCCATAGACAACGTGAACCTGAGGATTATCAAATGGCGCAAAAAGTGTTACATAGTCCTTTGGACTATATTCCAAATCAGCATCTTGAATAAGGATTATATCCCCTGTTACTTTTGATAATCCAATACTCACTGCGCTTCCTTTACCTTCATTTTTCGCCTTGTATATCACCGTAACTTTCTTTTCCCATTTTCGCAGTATGGTTTTTGTTTTATCAATAGAACCATCGTCAACAACAATGATTTCCTTTTTCCAATTTGGAAGATCAACTGACTCAACGCGCGTCAATATCTCTTGAATTGTACGTTCTTCGTTATATACAGGTATGATAATAGATACTGTTTTCATGCAATAAACCACCCTCGCAAGTATAACATTACCGATACG
>Ga0075730_138_pt1 | contig 6599 bp, 7 predicted proteins | sample RifGroB1_FD_68422 | JGI IMG/M metagenome (GOLD analysis project Ga0075730, IMG submission 68422) | Microgenomates bacterium GW2011_GWB1_40_9
CGGAATTCTTGTCACGTCTTCAATGTATGCAAGTACTACCCGCGTCTTAGCGTCACTTGCAAAATAATCAAACAAATCCACCTCATCCACGCACGCTTTATTACCGATGGAAACAAACTTGGAAAACCCCAAATTCAAATGTTTCGCATAATCAATAACCGCAGTGCACAGCGCTCCACTTTGCGATACAAACGCTGCGCCGCCAAAGGACGGCATATCAGGGGCAAACGACGCGTTCATTCCAATCTCCGGATTAATCACTCCTAAACAATTCGGGCCAATAATCGTCATTCCGTAGTGATTGGCCAACTGAACAATTTCCTTTTCTTTGAGAGCGCCTTCAACACCAGCTTCCTTAAATCCAGCGGAAATGATGATCATAGCCTTCACGCCTTTCGCCCCCGCTTCCTCAACTATCGAAGTAACAATAGGAGCAGGAACTGCAACAACAGCTAAATCAACAGGATCCGCTATATCTTTCAGATGATCTTCACGATGAATCAAAAACGTTTTCCCCTTGAACGTCGATGTGATATTTTCAACAAGACTGTATCCGACGCTCCCAATTTTCTCCGATGCACCGACAATAGCAATGGATTTTGGATAAAATAGAGATTGCCAATTTTGTATCATATATCCATCATACGGCACTACCCATAACCGAAACAATAGAATGTTTCTGATATAATAATCATGCATGATCAATTTCATCAGCAATGTCGCCAAAGAAGCAGGTTCTATCATACTCAAATCATCTAAAACAACTGTTCGTAATAAGGAACACGGAGGAAATATAGTTCTTGTGTCTGATATTCAAAGTGAGCAATATATTCTCTCTTCGATTCAAAAAAAATACCCAGGTCACACCATTTTATCTGAAGAGACACCTAGCTCCATCGATCATCTGGAAACAATCGCAAATGTGTGGATTGTTGATCCCCTCGACGGAACAACAAACGCAAAACACGAAATCCCTTTTTATTCTATTTCTATCGCATATGTCCAATATGGAAAGGTAATTGCAGGTGGCATATACGATCTACTGAGAGATGAGTTTTTCTATGCAGAGAAAGGGAAAGGTGCTTTTTGCAACGGTAAACCAATTATCATTACTGATGCAACAAGTATTGATGGACTCATTATCAATATCGGCTCTCCATACAATCAGGAAAATTTTCAATTAACCTATCCATTTGGAAAAGCATTTCATGAACACGGAGCACGGATAGTCAATTTTGGATCTTCGGCACTAGAATGTGCATGGGTAGCAAATGGAAGGTTAGGAGCGTACCTTGAAGCAGGACTAAAATCGTGGGACATTGCAGCAGCGAATCTTTTGGTATCTGAAGCAGGTGGTGTTATGATAGATCCATACAAGAAAAATCATTTTTCAATTTTTGATCAAAAAGCAATACTTGTTGGGAATCAAAAAATAGTTGATGTATTATATGATGTAATGAAAACGTATGAAAATAAATAGGAACAAAAAAGACAATACTTTTCTCTACATTATCTCGACCGTTACCTTTATTTTTCTTGGAATTATCCTCACAACGGTAATCAATAAAACAAAATCCAGCGACGTGCGAGCCAAAGCAAGCGCAACAGCAGGAATTGAGGCAACGGCAGTTGTATCATCAGTTGATTCTGAAACAAATGCAATTAAAGTTGATGAATTAACATTTGCAAGCAGTAAAACGAATCTCGGATCGTGGACTATTACCCCGCCATCCTCGTTTCTTTTATCCTCAATTATTGTCGGAAACGCAATAAAACTCACTATTGATCCAACGCATTTTGATATTCAAACCCACACGCTCACAGCGAAGAAGATTCAGAAGAAATAGGAGTGTCGCAGCGAAGAAGATTCAGAAGAAATAGGAGTGTCGCTTACCGAATATCCTGCATCTTCAATTTGCTTTCTGATCACATCAGATTCATCAAATTTCTTTTCTTTCCGAAGCGTGTTTCTTTTTTCAATGAGTTTCATAATTTTTTCTGGAATCTCTTTCTGTTTCCAATCAACAAGTCCAAGACCGAGCACCCGGTCAAAATCAAGAATAAGAGACAGTTTTTCTGCATCCGATAGTTCAGATTTCGCCATATCCCACACAACCGCAAGCGCCTTAGGGATATTTAAATCATCTGAAATAGCATCTGTAAATTGTTCTTGGTATAATTTTCCCTTATCAATTATTTTATTTTCAGAATTCAAATTTAATTTCCACGATGTAACGAAATTACGAAGTAACTGCAAGGCTTTCTTTGCTCCCTCCAGCGCTTCCCACGTAAAATTTTGCTTTGACCGGTAGTGCGCCTGCAGGAAAAAATACCGAAGAACGCGTGGATCATACCCACGATCGATTATTTCTTGCAATGAGAATCCCGTTCCTTCAGACTTAGCCATTTTCTTATCACCCGCGAGTAAATGTTCGTTATGAAGCCAATAATGAACAAATGGTGCGCCCGATGCTCCCTCACTTTGCGCAATCTCATTGGTATGATGCACAGGAATATGCTCCACTCCTCCAAGATGAATATCAATTGTTGTGCCCAAAAGAGCTTTGCTCATTGCGGAACACTCAATATGCCACCCAGGAAATCCAACGCCATCCCGAACGAGAAGTGATTGAAACGGAGATTTCCACACTTGGAGAGCGTTTGAGTGAACACCTGCTTTGAAAAACCATAAAGCAAAATCTGCTGCATGAATTTTACGCGGATCTGATACATCTGCTTTTCCAGCTCCCTCTTGAATTTTATCCATTTGTTGATGAGACAACTGAGTATATGTAGAAAACTTCGTCACATCAAAATACACTGCCAGATCTGTTGTATAGGCAAAACCTTTTTCAAGTAAAACTGAAATAATATCAATCATCTGAGCAATATATTCTGTTGCGCGCGGTTTAAACGTAGGCTCAAGAAGATTGAGCGCTTTGGTATCGCTCTCAAAAATATCAATATACTTTTTTGCGATTTTCTCAGGAGTCATTCCTTCCCGCTTTGCTCCCTTTTCCATTTTATCCTCTCCTGTATCGCTATCACTCGTCAGATGCCCGACATCCGTGTAATTCCGAACGTGTTTTACAACATACCCACAAAATTCCAAACTTCTCCGAAGGAGGTCTCCCATCATCATCCCACGTAAATTCCCAATATGCTGAGTCCAATAGACTGTGGGTCCGCAGTGATAAAAAAGAACGCGTCCTTGTGAAATTGGAATAAATTCTTCTTTTGATCTTGAAAGTGTATTAAATAACTTCATAGTAAATATTGTACTTAATCTTGCCGCACATTCCTACTTTTTTCACTTGACGACTTTCCTTGGATTCCATACAAATCGCCCCGTCTCTTTTTCGAGCTCATTTTTGGCAACTCCTGTGCTGCTATTTTTTCTTTTTGTTTTTTCTCCATTTTCTCCATATTTTTCTTTTGTTCTTCTTCTTTTTTCTTTTGTTCATACTCCGGTTGCTCTTGCCCTCTGGGGGTTGCCAGTTGCTGAAGTGCTGCCCGCGCAATAGACTTTTTCACCTGCTGGTCTTTCGTCTCTTCCATCTTCCCCAATGCGCCATCTTGTTGCTGCGGTTTATTTTGTTGTTTACTGGTTCCTGTTGACCCAGTCAGACTCTCCAGTATTTTTTCACCAATGTCAGTCGGTGCTTTTGTAACTTCCCGTGCAACATCTTTTCCGATGTCTTCAAAGGATCCAATGATGGGTGGCCGTGGAACAGCTTGTTTCATAAATTCATCCCTAATTCCATTTTAGCCTTTTTGCTCATCAAATCCATCGTCCATGGTGGTTCAAACGTGAGATTAATATCAACAGATTTTACTCCTTTTGTTGCACTGATCTTTTCTTTAATAAGCCCCTCCATGGTTGAAAACAGCGGACAACCAATAGAGGTAAGAGTCATAAGAATTGACACGTTTCCTTTTGCACCAACCGTAATTTTGTAAATAAGACCAAGATCCCACAAACTGACATTAATCTCCGGATCCGGAATAGTTTTGAGCACTTTAATAATATCGTTTTTTGTAATCATATGTACCATACCTGCCTCGCCTATAGGCGGGTTAATAACTCCTTCTTCCTTCAAGAGCCTTCCTAAGTGTCACTTCATCAGCATATTCAATGTCTCCACCAATGGGAATGCCATGCGCAAGACGGGTAATTGCAACTTCGGTTGCACCAATTTGTTTTTGAATATACATAGCTGTAGCCTCACCTTCCATGGTCGGATTCATGGCAAAAATAAGTTCTTTTACCTCTTGATTCCTTAACCGCTTCAATAAGTCAGAAAGGTAAATCTCATCTGGACCTATGTTATTTAAAGGATCAATAATCCCATGCAGTACATGATACACACCATGAAATGCTTGTGTTTTTTCAATCGACAACACATCTGTAGGCTGTTCAACAAGACAGATAATTGTGTGGTCCCGTCTGGGATCTGCGCAAATCTGACACGGAGTCCTTTCTGTAACGTTTTTGCACACATCACACAAAACGGTATTTGCTTTCAGTGCTTTCATATATTCAGCAAATCGATCAAGATCAGCTTGCGGCATATGGAGTAAATAAAACGCCAACCGCTGGGCTGTCTTTGGCCCAATCCCCGGAAGTCTCTCAAACGATTCAACAACATGCGACACTGCTTTCGGAAGAATACTCATGGCTTTATTGTACCATGAGCGCTTGTTCAAGAAGAGGTTTAACTGAAATTATTTCTGCCCCCTTTGGAAGATCACTCGCCTCTCGTGGAATGGTATCTGTCACAATCATGCGATCAATAGCCGTTTGTTCCAGTACTAGCTTCGCGTCGCCTGCAAACACGGCATGAATAGCAAAAACAATCAACTTAGTGCACCCCTTGTCTTTTAACAATTTTGCTGCTTTTATAACAGTTGTTCCAGTTGAAATAATATCATCAACAATGATTGCAGTTTTTCCAGAAACATCACCCTCCAGTTTCAACTCTTCAACAACATCTCCCTGTGCTAACGATCGTTGTTTTGCCATCGTAACAAGGGGTACGTGCAACAATTCTGAAGCACGTTTTGCCCGCGAAGCGCTACCCTGATCTGGAGATACAACTATGGTACTGGGATCAACAGAAACAAGTGACGGAAGGAGCGATAACGCAGATAGATGAATAACAGGAACAGTAAAAAACGAAACTGCAGAATCATTATGTAAATCAAACGTAATAATTTTATCTACTCCTGATGTCGATAAAATTCTTGAAACAACTTCTGCAGATGCCGATTCTCCAGCTCGATGTACCTTACTTTGCCGAATATACGGCATATACGGAACTACTGCAGTTATCGATTGAGCTCCCTTCCGTTTCATTGCATCAATAGTTAAGAGCCATTCTAAAATAATATCTGATGGAACCGGATACATTGATGCAATATAAATGATGTTTTTTCCAGCAACTTCACCCTCAATAAATGGCCGGATCTCCCCATCCGCAAACCGAGTTATGGTAACTGGTAAAAACGGAAACGGAAGATTGTAAATATTTGTATCGGCAATAACAACAGTCGTATCCATAGATCTATCTTACACCTTTTTATAAGCTATCAGTGCTTTTCTCAAAATTTCGATACTTCGTTTCAATGACTTGATATTCAGTACATACGCAATGCGGATTTCATCTTTCCCCATCCCTACTGTTACATAAAAACCAGTGGCAGGCGCTATCATGATGGTCTCATTGTTATCCCGAAAAGTTGTCAGTAAATAGGCTGCAAAATCCTCAGCGTCATCAATAGGAAGTTTGACAATGGTGTAAAAGGCTCCTTCTGGTTTGGGAATAATTAGTCCAGGGATTGTTTTGAGTTCTTCGTATAACACATTCCTTCGTTTTTCATATTCTTTCTGAACACCCTCTATATAGCTATCCTCCACCTTTGTAAGTTTGCTTGCCATGAGTTGATCAACAAGCCCGCTCGAAAGCCTTCCCTGAGCAATTCGAAGTACTCCATGCATAAGATCCGCGTTTAAACTCACCAGCATCCCTAAACGGGCTCCGCACAAACTATACCGTTTAGATAAACTATCTAGCACGATCGCCTGTTCGGGAATCTCCTGCAGGTAAGATAGAAGCGATACATGTTTCGTCCCGTCATACACAAATTCCCGATACACTTCATCGGAAAGAAGAAATAACCCATACTCTTTGGCAATATCAACGAGCATATCCATCTCCTGTTTGGTATATACTGTTCCTGTTGGGTTATTTGGCGTACAAATAAGAATGGCTTTTGTTTTCTTTGATATTTTTTTCACAATATCACTTCGTTTCGGAAGATGAAATCCATTGACAATTGACGTTTCGATAGGAACAAAATGCACAAGGTTAATTGCCGCATATGAATTGTAATTTGCATACAGTGGTTCAAATACAATAACTTCATCACCTGGATTAGTCACGCTAAAAAGAGCCATGGAAATCGCTTCTGATCCGCCGGTTGTAATTTGAATATTTTTTGGCGTTATAAAGGAATATCCGCAATGCTGATAATACCAATCGATTGCATCAAGAAGAGCAGGTTCTCCATGTGATTGACTATACGCAATAGGATTTTTG
>Ga0075730_135_pt1 | contig 6053 bp, 7 predicted proteins | sample RifGroB1_FD_68422 | JGI IMG/M metagenome (GOLD analysis project Ga0075730, IMG submission 68422) | Microgenomates bacterium GW2011_GWB1_40_9
ATGAAGCGTTCTCGTTGGAATACTTCTGAATCTTCGCACAAGAAAATCAAATGAAATACTTTTATGATCCCGAATAATTGCAACAAGTTCCGCTCGTCTTGGTAAAAGCGACAATGTATCGGAAACCTGCACCTTCTCACTCTCTTCAAGACTTGTTCGAATCTGAGAAATGAGTCCTGTTATAAAAAATTCGACGAAAGACGTAATATCTTGTATATCTTTTCCAAGTTCCCGATAATAATCTTCCCGAAACTTTTCAAGATATTCCTCGACTGGTACCATACCGCCAAATCCATACCCTCCTTTGGAAAGAAGGATTGCACTAAAAAATCTCCCGACTCTTCCGTTCCCATCATCAAACGGATGGATTTTTTCAAACCAAATATGGGCAACTGCAGCGACAATCGCAGGATGCTCTTTTACGTTCTCGATCCAAGCAACTAATTCATCCAGTAATAAAAATATTTTTTGCGGAGGAGGAGCAATATACACTGCAATACCAGCCTGATTCCAAATAGCCGATTCTTCAACGCGGTAGTATCCTGCTCTATGCGATATTCCATCGAGTGCCTGCGCATGGATTTCTTTTAATAATTCCTTTGAGACAGAACGTGACACAAAGGTATCTATCTGTTCATACAAGCTCGCAAGATTAAATACTTCTCGTTTACTAATATCTTCCGATAGTTCATCTTTCTTTGTGGTTACCTCTTCTAGGGTAAGCGGATTTCCTTCAATGCGGGCCGAAAACAACGCACTTTTGAGAATTGAGGAACTTCGCTTTAAAGAAATAACTTCTTTTGCAATGGGATGCAGTTCGAAAGCTGATTTAAGAACATCAAGATTATACAAAGTACGCGAAATACTATCTGTTTTTGTAAACACTGGAGGAAATCTCATGTTTTCACTGTACAACTCATTGCAAGATATTGCAAGATGTTGCACAATGTTGCAAGATATCGCAAGATACTTACCCCGGCAGCTTCCAAATGTCTTTTTTGTGTGCAACAAGAGCTTCTTTCTCTAATGTAAGAAGACCTATATAAAACATCTCGTCTTTTCCATACGTTGAACAAAGACCTTTTGTCAATTCTTTCTCTTTGTAGGACTTCTCCCGGAGTAAATCTATAATTCTCCCCCGGAAATAACGGTTTGATTGTTTAAAGGGTCCCGCAGAGCGGGATTTCGCTTTGCTCAAAATTTTTTTCTCTAATTTCAGTGCGCCATAATCCATCATTGCCTGGTGCCACTCCCAAGACTTCCCAATTGGAACTAACTGGTCTGCCACCTCCTGAATCGTTTTTTCCGGTTGGAGAATGTCATGAAAGAAAAAATGAGTAATAATCTGACGGATATTGGTGTCGACCATGGCAATATCTTTCCTGAATGCGAACACTAATACTGCTCGAGCAGTATATTTACCCAAACCAGGTAATTTAGATAATAGTTGTTCGGAAATTGGAAATTTGTTGTAATATTTTTCGTGAATAGTTTTTGCAGTTTGAAGAAGATACAACGCGCGTCTGTTATACCCCATCCCTTTCCAAATTCGCAGAATATCGCCTGAAGAAGCATTCGCAAGATCCTTCAGTCGGATATGCTTTTATGAAAACAGGATATTTTGTAAGAACACGAGATACAGTTGTTTGCTGAAGCATCACTTCTGAAACCAAAATCTTATATGGATCGTGCGTGTGGCGCCACGGTAAATCCCGCTTGTTTACTTTCCACCACTGAAAAATCTTTTTTTGAAACGTTTGCTTTTTCCATTGACTCATCATTACGGTGTCGCTGTTGGCCGAGGTTTTGTTGCTTTAAGTTCTACCCGTACCTGATTGGCTAACTTTTGCGCGTCATTGATATCTTTGCGAGCTACTTTCAGCATCTCACGGGCTGCTTGCAACTCCGTTTTGTTTCCCGGCCATCCATCTGGGGTAAGCGGAGTTACTTTGGCAATTGCGCCGTTTGCTTGAGTTGTCGCCGACTCCAGTTTTGCTTTCCGTTGCGTCATGAGAGACGTCATGGTATCAACGGCATATCCATTACTTTTTGCCTCATCGATTCTCAACTGCAATTTTGTTGTCAGTGTTGCCATCTCGCCTTCGATAAGATTAAGTATCTTATCCGCATTGGCAATAATCGTCATTTTTGGAATATACAAAACGTAAATCCGGTATGACTTGACAATGGATTGCACACTTGTTCGAATGGTAGCTATATCTGTTTGTCCTGCGATAGTAGCCCGAAGCGCAGTTAACGAATCAATTTCTGCCTGTACCTGACTTGCCATCGTAGATTTTTGAGATTCAGTGAGTCGTTTCACCGCTCTTATTTTTTCGATGAGTTTCGAAAGCGATGCAATACGCCTATCAATTTCTTTATATGCTTTTTCTTTGAGCCTTGTGGTTACATTTGCGGTAATTTCCGCCCGTTTCTCAGCTCGCTGGGTCACCTTGACTTCAACTGTGTTTTGCCCGTTATTTTGTTCAGCATAAACCGGAAAAGCTAATAAGGCCAAAGTAAGTGTGCACATAAATAAGTAAAGTTTATTCATAATCTATTTTCCCTTCTATAAGTTATACGAAATATCTTGGAAAAAAGTTTCACTCACTAAGATCGCCCATTTGATCATTAAGTCCTGCGTCAATTGCAGATGCATCAGTATTGATCGCATTCATGCTCGCATCGATATCGGAAAAGTCCTCCTCGAGCTTTGCGTCTGTAGAACTTGAAGCCGTCACTGGCTTTGTCGTCACTGTTGGACTTGGTTTATCCTCTATTATTGTTTCTGCGACTGTTGACGTTTCGCTTACTTGTTTTTGTATCCGATCATTTATCCCCTTTTTCTGGATAATAACCCCGACAACCGAAACCGCGACAAGTATTCCAACTGCAACAACCATCACGATGGCTCCGATACCTTTCATTGATTTTTGTTTTTTCATATTACCTCCTTTTATATGTTTGTATAGATTGTAATTTTTTCTTTAGATTCTTTCGTTTGGTGTTCGTTGAGAATATTACAATACTCATTCCCAGTATACCAATTCCTACTCCATATACCCAATAGGTTGGAAGGAGCGTCCAGATAAAATCCAATGCATCTATCCATACTATTTGAAATAGTTCCCAATCCTGAAAATACCAAGCCACCATGAACTCCTCATCAAATTCCTGATATCCAGTATAGATACGTATACCTGCATAAATAATTCCAATAACTAATAGAAAGAGTATTATCCAATATCTTTTAAACCAGCGAGATGTTCGTGTTTCTTCAAACTGAACCACTCGATTCATCACTTTTTTTGTAATATCATTATTTCTCATAATACTTTATATAATGCATTTTTTGCTCTTCGTAAATTGGTTCGAACGGTATTGATTGGTATACCCAATGTACGACTAATCTCTTCATAAGACAACTCGTCAAAAAAGTAAAGACGAATAATGTTCTGTTGTGCTTGTGGAATCTTCTTTAAAGCTACCTGAATTTTTTGTGCATCTTCCTGTCTTGTTAATTGTTCATATAAAGATTCATCTTCATAGGCTACCTCAAAATCTTCTAAATGTACTGTTTTCCTTTCTTTACGTAATCTATCAATAGCAGCATATTTTGCAATGGAAAATAGATACGTTGAAATTGTTTTTCCTGTGTCAACCTGATCAATATGCTGGTAGAAGGAAAATAATGCATCTTGAATAATTTCCTCAACAAGATGCGGTTGGTAGACAAGTTTAGAAACAAAAAACCATAACCGTTTTTGGTACTTCCGGACAAATTCTTCAAAACCCAACACATCTCCTTCTTGGATCCTCTTCACTAGCTGGACATCAGACATATTATCCATAAACGCATAAGTATTGTACAATATAAGCATGAAATCAGGTATTGTAGCTATAATTGGACGACCCAACAGCGGAAAATCAACTCTTCTTAATATGATCTTGCGTCAGAAAGTGTCTATCACCTCACCGAAACCCCAAACAACCCGGTTTTCTATCCAAGCCGTGTACGAAGATGCACGAGGTCAGATTGTTTTTGTGGACACACCCGGAATATTCGGAAAGGTCCAAGACAAGCTAGCAAAACGGATTAATCAAAAAGCAGAACAAGCACTCTCGCAAAACATTAATCTTGTGATCTATCTTATTGACCATACACGAGAACGCGATTTTGAAGAAAACAAAGTATTAGGAATTGTGAGAAAAACAAAGGGTCCCAAACTACTCGTCATTAACAAAATCGATATCAAGCAACCTACGCATATCATTCAATATAAATTCATGGAAGAAGAATTTGACGGCATCGAGGAGGTATCAGCACTCATGGGAAAAAATATTCCCACGCTTCTTGATACGATATTTTCGTTTCTTCCCGAAGGATCACAACTCGTTGAAACAAAAGATCTCGTCCAACCCGGACTCAACCTTGACAGTAAAACGTTTCTGTCTGAAATTATCCGCGAAAAAGCATTCTTGAATCTTAGAAAAGAAGTACCATATACCCTTACCACTATTATTGATGATGTCATTGAACGGGCAAATGGAGTTCTCTATATCAAAGCAAGAATTCTTACCAACCAAGATCGCTATAAAGCAATGATCATTGGAAAAGGCGGGTATATGATCAAAGAAATATCCATGGCCTCAAGAAAAGAACTGGAAACTGCAACGAACAAAAAAGTTTTCTTAGACCTCACCGTTGAAGTCGACCCGCACTGGCTAGAAGCCATGGCGTAGGATTACCCAAGTCGTGCGAGTGTTTCTTCTTTCCCAAGAATTTCTAATGATTCAAGAAGTGGCGGGCCAACACTCTTCCCTGTAATTGCAATCCTAAGTTCCATAAACACATCGCGAGCTTTGGTTCCAGCTTTCTCAGACGCATCACGGATTGCTTTTTCCATAGCATCATGTTCCCATTTGGAACTAGATATTAACGCATCTTTGGCAATCGTCAACAAATCTTTTTTCAGTTCCCGTTCAAATTTAACAGGACGAACGAAGAAAAAATCAGCAAGTGTTTCAAATTCTGATAGTGTTTTCATCCGTTCCTTCACCAGTGGTAATATCTTTTTCATAAGCTCATCACTGTCTTTTGGAACGGTTGCATCAAACGCGCGAATGTTCGCGATCAATTCATTCTCATCCATCTTCCTAATATATTCCCCATTCATCCACCGAAGCTTTTCCTGATCAAATATCGGAGCCGTTGTTTGAATATCAATAATTTCAAATTTTTCAATCATCTCATCAACTGTGAACAGTTCTTTCCCTGGATAACTCCACGCCATCGTTGCCATATAATTTTTCATGGCTTCTGGTAAAAATCCTTTTGCACGGTAATCAGATACCCACACAGGATTTTTCCGTTTTGAAAGCTTGCTTCTATCGGGATTACGAAGCACTGACACATGTGCAAACGCAGGCATATCCCAACCGAAAAACTGAAAAAGTAATATTTGCTTTGGTGTAGAGGAAATCCACTCTTCTCCCCGAATGACGTGGGTAATATCCATCAAATGATCATCCACAACAACTCCTAAATGATAAGTTGGAAATCCATCAGACTTCAGAAGCACTTGATCGTCAATTAACTTATTTTCAAACGAAATCTCTCCACGAATAAGATCAGTAAATGTTACCATTCCTTCATCAGGAACATTCAGGCGAATGACATATTTTTCTCCAGATGCAACTCTTTTTTTTGCCTCATCAGAAGCGATTGTTTTACATAAGCCATCATACATCGGCGGTTTATGATTTACTTCCTGACTTTTACGCATTTGTTCAAGTCGCTCAGACGAACAAAAGCAATAATATGCATGACCCTTCGTCACCAACTCCTCAGCACACTTTTTATATTCAGGTAGTCTATCTGATTGACGGTATGGCGTGTGGGGACCGCCGCAATCAGGTCCCTCGTCGTGAAGAATGCCTAACCACGCAAGAGACGATAGAATTCGCTCTTCTGACCCTTCCACCAGCCTCGTCTGGTCAGTATCTTCAATACGGATGATAAACTGACCATTATTCTTTTTGGCAAAGACATA
>Ga0075730_129_pt1 | contig 5396 bp, 8 predicted proteins | sample RifGroB1_FD_68422 | JGI IMG/M metagenome (GOLD analysis project Ga0075730, IMG submission 68422) | Microgenomates bacterium GW2011_GWB1_40_9
TTTATTCATGCTTTATGGTGTGAAGATGCGACATGCGAAAAAGCAATTAAAGATGAGACAAAAGCAACAACACGGTGCCTGCCTCTTGATGCAAAAGAAGAAAAGGGAGTATGTATTTACTGTGGCAAGCCCGCTTACCACCGCTGGATTTTTGGACAAAGTTATTAATTCATGGATAAACACTATACCGTCAGTGTTATGCTTGTTGCTCGTTCAAAACCAATTCGTGTGTTATTGGGATTTCACCGGAAACTTCAGAAATGGTTGCCTCCCGGGGGACATCAAGATGAAAACGAAAATCCATTAGATACTATCATTCGCGAGACACGTGAGGAAACTGGTTTTGACATATCCCCATACATACCGAAATCCAAACAATTGGAGGATCGGGTTACTCTTGTTCCTGTACCTGATTTTTTTCTTGAAGAAGGAATACCAGCGCTTGGTGATCATCCAGCTCATATTCACATGGATTGGAATTATATTCTCCACGTGCCACTGTTTGAGCCGAAGTTTCCAGATCGGGAATATGAGAAGATGCAATGGTTTACCAAGGAAGAGGCACAAAATATAGATACATTTGCCAACATTCGTGAGTATATTCTTCCGAAATGTTACTCGGTATAGTTCCTTTCAATTAGAAGTAAAATCCACTATACTTTGAAGTAATGAAAACCATTGTTACCCATTTTGCGCCGGATTTAGATGGAATTACCTCTATCTGGCTTCTTAAGACGTTTCTGCCTGAGTGGAAAGAGGCTGCGATTGCCTTTGTTCCTGCTGGGAAAACGCTTCAAGATACACCAGTGGATAGTGATCTTGAAGTTGTACACGTAGATACTGGATTTGGAAAATTTGACCATCATCAATCAAATGAGGATACCTGTGCCGCACTCCTTGTCTATGAATCGTTAGGGAAAAAAGATGAAGCGTTGGAGCGGCTTTTACGGGTAGTTAATGACGTTGACCATTTCCGGGAAGTGTTTTTCCCAAGTCCAATGTCTGATGTATGGGATTTATCATTAGGATCAATTATTGATGGCATGAATATGACCATGGTAAATGATCCACTCTCTATGATTGATGGCGTCATGGATTGTATGGATGCTTCCTACAAAATATTTCAAAACAAAGTATGGGCGGAAAAAGAAATAAAAGAAAAAGGAGTTGAGTTTACCACACAATTTGGTAAGTCTCTCGGGATAGAGACGGTTAATAGGGAAGCTGTTCATGTTGGTCAAAAAATGGGATATGTGATCGTTGTCCGAAAAGATCCAAAAATTGGAAGTATTCAGATTAAATCTATTCCAAAAGATGAAATTGATTTGACAGCATTATATGATGAAATGAGAAAGCTTGATCCGGACGCAACCTGGTTTTTGCATGCGAGTAAACACATGCTTCTGAATGGGAGCGCCAAAAATCCGGACATGAAACCAACAAAACTAATATTGAATGAAGTCATAGAAATAGTAAAAAAAATATATGGATGAGTGCCTTTTTTGTAAAATAATTGCAAACAAAGTTCCTTCCTATACCGTATATGAAGATGATTATACGCGTGCGTTTTTAGATATTTTTCCTTCAACCTCTGGTCATGTGGTAGTCATTTTAAAAAAACACGGCTGGACGATTTTAGATTACACACCAGAAGAACTATCTCACTTGATGGAAACAGTCCAAAAAGTAGTAACAGCGCTAACAAAAGTGTATGCCACCGAAGTGTTCACAATTGGAACAAATCACAAGGAGCCATTGGGTGTTCATCATCTTCATATTCATGTTCTGCCCCGGTTTCCTGATGATAAAGGCGGTGTGATACAATTGGTAGTAGAAAAAGAAGTAAAAGAAGCATTACCAGCTGTTGCTGAAAAAATCAAAAAAGAGATTCGCTAAGGAGGTGTATTTTTATTTATGGTATTTGTGAAAGCACAACCAGGAGACAATTCAGATTCGCTTATTCGTAAATTTACCCGTAAGGTGTTAACCGAAGGGATCTTGCAGGACTTGAAAAAACGGGAATTTTACCAGAAGCCGGCTGAGATTAAAAAAGAAAAGAAACGGGAACTCGCTCGCAGACTTCGTCACCCAAACAGACTTAATTATTAAGGAGAATATATGCTACTTGATGATTTAAAAGCAGATGTGTTGACATCGATGAAAAAAGGCGATCATGTTCGTGTGGACACCTTGCGGTTTTTGCTAGCCGCAATTCGAAATGCAGCAATTTCTAAATACCAAGCAGCAGGAGAAGCGGCCATGAAAGATGAGGACGTACTTGATGTTATTAAAAAACAGGTCAAAACACATAAAGAATCCATTGAGGCATTTACAAAAGCTTCGCGGAACGAATTGGTTTTGAAAGAACAGGGAGAACTGACTATTTTGGAAGCATTCCTTCCAAAAGAGATGACGGATGAGGAGTTGAAAAAACTGCTTGAACCAGTAGCGAAATCAGGTGAGTCTAATTTTGGCTTATTGATGAAACAAGCAATGCAAGCAGTTGCTGGACGTGCAGATGGCGGACGCGTATCTTCAATGCTCAAACAGCTGATATGATAACCGTGTTGTTGCAAACAGAATCTCACTACCCGGTAGGCCGGAAAAAGATTAAAGCTGCGGTTATTTCATATCTTACGCCCAAGATTGAAAGTGACGTTGAAGTGAGTATTACGATTGTCGGCGACCGTCAAATGCATGAGTTAAATAAAAGGTATCGAGGAATTGATTATCCGACCGATGTCTTGTCATTTCCTCATAATGATCCGTCTCAACCCAATCCCGTTCCCTTTGTTGATCCGCCGGACAACCTTATTCGACTTGGGGATATTGTTGTTTCATACCCGCAGGCGGTTACGGAAGCCATAGAAGAAAACAAATTGGTAGATGACCAAATTATATTTTTGATCTATCATGGAATTGATCATTTACTTGGTATTCACCATCTAGAATAACTATGTCATTTTATAGAACTTACAGGCCACAGATAATTAGCGAAATAGACAATAGTCATGTTCAAGAACAAGTGTTGTCCTTATTGAAAAAAGACCGGTCTGAACTTCCGCATGCATATCTTCTTACAGGTCCTAAAGGAGCTGGTAAAACAACAACTGCTAGAATTATTGCAAAACTGTATACCTGCACGAAGTTTTCCAAAAAAACAGGTCCCTGTGGAACATGTGATTCATGTTCAACAATTGCTCGTGGAACAAACATGGACGTACTTGAGCTTGATGCAGCGAGTAACCGTGGCATTGATGAGATACGGGAACTTCGGGATCGTATTGCACTCACCCCAGTTTCTGGAGACTACAAAATATATATTATCGACGAAGTGCACATGCTGACAACTGAGGCATTTAATGCGCTTCTTAAAACCCTTGAAGAACCCCCCAAACATGCAGTGTTTATTTTGGCAACCACTGAAGCTGGAAAAGTTCCCATGACAATTAAATCCCGTTGTATTGCTATTCCGTTTCGTAGAGCCACTCAGGATGAACTTGTATCCGCCTTACAAAAAATTGTAAAGAAAGAAAAAATCAATGTCGATGACGACGCAATTCGCTTTATTACAAGTATTGCTGATGGTGCATTTCGGGATGCGGTGAAACTGCTTGAACAGGTCAGTTTTTCAACGAAAAAAATTACTCTTGTTGCGGTAACTGATATGCTTGCAACCAGTGATGCTGCAATCAGGGGAGAGTTTATCCATGCACTTACGACAAAAAATCAGGATCAGGCGCTCAAATTGATCCAAAACCTCGTGATAAATGGTAAAGATATTAAGCAATTTATGGTAGATATTGTGAAGGATTGTCAAAAAATACTGATAGATGGCACGTCTTCATGGGACACTGCGTCGTGCAGAGAGTGTTTGACGCTTATGGTTACCGCCTTTGGACAACTAAAGATTTCTCCCATAGCAGAACTTCCACTGGAACTTGCGGTCATGGAGTATTGCAGGAAAGATGCTGTTGTTCAGCCGGAAGCTCAAGTTGAGAAAAAACAAAAACCTTCCTCGGAAGGTTCAACCATTCAAAAACAAGTTGAGCAAAAGGAGGAGGCGCAAGAGGAAGAAACTGATACCGATTTGGTATCAATTGAAAAATTAGTTGACAGCTGGAAAGATGTCATTGAGGCAGTTAAACCATACAATCATTCTATTGCAGGTGTGTTACGGTCAACTCATCCAAAAGCGTTATCTCATAACAGAGTGACGATTGAAACGCAGTATGCGTTTCATAAAGATCGGTTGTCTGATCCCAAGGTTCGTGATATCCTATCGGTAGTTCTAAAAAAACTTTTTGGTGTTAAACTAACTGCTGAAATCGTATTAAGTCCCAAAATATAAAGGAGAACTATCTATGTTTAATCCGTTAAAAGCATTAAGTGGCGTTGGAGATATGCTCAAATCTGGTGGAGACATGACAAAGATGGCGAAAATTGCCTTTGAAATGCAAAAGAAATTAGGCGCCATGTCTTTTTCAGTAAGAGAGGGCGATGTAGAGGTTGTGATGAATGGGAATCAGGAAGTGCAATCAATAACAATAGCTGGTAATCCAAACGAATCAGCACGCAGGGCGTTGAATAATGTTATAAAGCAATCTCAGCAAGCAGCTGCCGGTCAAATGAATGAGATTACGAAGATGATGCAGTAAAACAATTATGAATATTGTTGTCACCGGCAGTCTCGGATATGACTATATTATGGATTTCCCCGGTCTTTTTAAAGAACGGTTGATGCAGGAGAAAATTCATCAGATATCTCTCAGCTTTCTTGTCGATACTCTGACAAAGCAAATGGGAGGAATAGCGGGAAATATTGGCTATTCGCTCAAGCTTCTCGGAGTTGAGCCGATTATTTTAAGTAGCGCAGGCAACGACTTTAATTTGTATGAAAAGCATCTTCAAAAAAACAACATTTCAACAAAATATATTGCAAAGAAATCAGATGTTGTTTCTGGAACGTATTTTGTGATGACAGATAAGGAAGATAACCAAATCGGTGGATATTACCGGGGAGCCTTACCCTACAATAGAGAACTTTCCATTCTGTCGATTAAAGAAACAATTGATCTCGTTGTTATTTCTGCTGATGATCCCATTGCCATGAAAAAGCATGTTGATGAGTGTATCAAGTTACACATTCCGTATATGTACGATCCTGCGTTTCAGATTGGCGATTTTTCAAAAGGTGAGTTGCATAAAGCAATTTCTCATGCAGCGTTATGTATCGGTAATGACTATGAAATTGCACTCATGGAAAAGAAATTAGAAGTATCACATACAACACTTTGTTCTCTTGTTCCTATCCTTATTACGACCATTGGTGCAAAAGGCTCTGTTATTGAAACGGGTAAAAAAACATATACCATTAAACCTGCAAAAGCGAAAAA